>OJEJ01000035.1_pt1 | contig 103930 bp, 104 predicted proteins | sample 1593271 | NCBI WGS metagenome assembly OJEJ01 (sample SAMN05416877, study PRJEB24817) | seawater metagenome | isolation source: Sea water | place: Canada:Atlantic | collected 2013-11
ATATCGAACTTTTTTCCTCACGATTCAGCGCGCACACCATCAAATTTGGAGACCCCTAATAAGATAGGTAATCTTGTGCTCATAAGTCGTATAAAGAACTCATCTCAAGGTAATCTCGACTACGAAAAAAAGAAAGATAAGTACTTCACTGGAAACATTGAGCTGTTTAGTAATTCTATTAGAATATATAAAGAGTTTAATAAATGGTCTTTAAACGAACTTTCAGTGAATCATGAAGTTGTTGTTAACAAATTGCTTGAGCACTATAAACAGTAGTTTCACTAACAGCTTATAACAACTGTAATTCCGCAACCTTCTGTACTAAGTTCCTCTAAATCGTTGATGAGACCTTTTTGATTTTTAACAAATTTGTCTGGGTCATATATAAAACAGTATAGATATTTACAATCGGCATGTTTTTTATAATTTGCAATATCAATGATTAGTTCATCCCCAAGCTTCTTGTCTGCAAGGCCAACCCTTGTCTTCTTCACTTCAATGACACATTTCTCTTTCTTAAGAAGAAAATCCATTCTTTTACTTCCACCAGCATAGCTTGGTGTCCACTCCTCCTCTCTCACATCATCAAAAGAAATACACAGCAGTCCACGCAGTAAGTCTTGAACATCATATTCATCTGATATTTCTAGAGTTGGCCTAGGCGTTCCTCCATCCATTCGTCTTTTCTTTATTTGCTGAACAACCTTATCAAAGCGTGTAAGTATTTTTTTAAGAGAATAATGTGTGTCATCTTTTATCTCAGTAGATGTCTTAAGCTCCATCAATTCATATGCGTATTCAAAAGCACTTAATGTTTTACGACTCATAGACCAAAGTGCTGTTACTGGAGCAGGTGAAGAAAGCTCTTTCTTTCCATAATATTCTATAACTCTCTCTGCCAGTAATTTCTCTTTATTAAGCAAGATTTTAAAGAGTTCAACTTGTTGACTGTAATCGTTGGGTGAAGCGAAATTCTCTGGAATTGATGCCCCAGCAAAAACATCAGATAAACCATGAACTATATTTCTCATACCCTGCACAACCTCAGCTGATTGCTCAAAGTTACCGTAACCTTTATGAGGTTGTAGCTCTGTCATCTCTTCAAGAAACTCGGGGTAGTTCGTATTAATAAAAGTCTTTATGTACTTCAGTGAATTTTCAACTTTAGGATCTATCAAGCTCATCTCCAGTATATACATGATAAATATGTATTTTTACTATTCAACTATGCCCCAACTATGAAGTTTCTTCCAGTAACTAGGCCTTAGATATGGAATTAATATGAAAAATATAGTAAAAACTATGAAGCAACTATGAAAATTAGATGCCTAACTATACTATACAAGAACTATAAACTACTGGAATCACATGGCGAAGTACAATCCTTTTAATCCTAACTCTGTTGTTGCACCAAACCTATTTGCTGGAAGAACGAAACAAGTTCTTAAGCTTCTTGAGAAATTAGAGCATGTAAAAAGAGGCATGTCCTCCAGTTTTGTATTGCATGGTGATAGAGGGATCGGAAAAACAGCACTGGCCAAACTTATTAAGTATGCAGCAAGTAGCAAAGACCCGGCTCTTCATGACTTGTCATTTATAACTTCATACTATTCTGTTGAAAAAGGACAAGATCTCCAATCTGTCTTACAAGCTTCATTAAATTCTCTAACTGATCAATTAGAAACAAGCGTAATAGAGCGATTAAGTGAAAGAGTCGGCGGAATATTTAAGGGTGGAAAATTTGCATTTGGAGCTTTCTCTGTCGAGCTTGACAGTAAAGATACACAAGTAAAACAACAGCAAATATTAAAAGACCAGATTGTCTCTGCCCTTACCAATATAATAAAGGGTAGTGATGAGGCTGCAACAGGTGAGAATAGTAAAGGCAACGATGGTGTACTCATTATTATTGATGAAATTCATAATTTATCAGACCTTAAGGGTGCAGCTCAAGTTCTTAGATCAATCGCAACAACACTAGACGTAAATGGATTTGGTAAAATTTCATTTATGGTGATTGGTTATACTGAATCAATTCAGGACTTTTTTGCAGGCGACCCTTCTGCTAAAAGACATTTTGACCCAATAGAATTAACAATTATGCCAATTGATGAGGCTGCTCTGATCCTTACAAAAGGTCTTGATGAAGCTGAAGTTAAATATGATGCCAAAGAAATAGTTAATTATGTTGCACAAACAGGAGGGTATCCTCATTCAATACAGTTACTGGGCCACAATGTACTTTCTGTTGACCCATCAAGTGACAACATAACAACTTCTCAGTGGGATTCAGCAATACTAAAAACAGCATTCGACCTTCAGCAGAAAGATTTTTCAAGTTTATATGACTTTACTGGAAAACAAACTTTAAGAGAAAACCTAATGGATGTACTAGCAATAGCATCACGCCCCCTAACTAAACAAGAAGCCAAAGAGATGTGTTCAGGCAGGAATATCTATCAAGGAACTGTACTCGGAGAACTGAAGAAAATTGGTGCCGTTAAAGAAAATAAAGATACTGGAGAACTAACCCTACAGTCTTTACTGTTCAGAAGTGCTATAATGATGAAAATCTTTAGCCAAAAAAGCAAAGATGAACACATTCTTAAAACAATAGATTTCAACACAACATTAGAGGCTAAAAAGACGTCACTCCTGGGTAGCTAATCTAAAATACCTAAGCGGTTCAGAATTTGGTGTATTGACTTAGCATGCCACTTTCCGTTCCGACTTTTAGTTGGAATACTCATTGAGTTAAAAATATCGGCTATCTTCCAATAGGAAAACCCCTTGTCCCTCAGTTCTCTCATTTTAGTTATATTTTCTAACTCTCTCTTATGCTCGACCTCTTGCTTATGAATATATTTAGCACCATAAGCCACTCCTCTTTTCCTGATGCGATTAGAGCCAACTTCCCTTACTGAAATATCAAAAAACTTTAAATACTTCAGAATAGTTGTCCTGGCGGTCACAAACTCTTTAGCTATCTCTTCACAGGTTAATACCTCGACAATGTATTTCTGGTGTAAAAGTTCCCTGTTTTGATATAAAGGAACTACTGGATACTCAATAATATTGACAAGTTCGAGCTGGCGGTCTACTTTACTCGCAGATGGTGGGAGACCACCCCATTTTTACATTAAGCTTCTTCGGAAGATTAAGATAGAAGAAGCCCTCGTTTAACCCACTTGGGCTTTTTTGTTTTAGGAGTTCAAAAACAGGAATTATCTGACTACCAAAGAAGAGTATTACTACGTAATCCCAAACTTTAAAAAAAATTATTTCTTTTTATCCTCGGCCCAAGCACTACTAACTTTAAGTTCTTGCTTAATAAAGTTGTTAAATTCATCAATTTTATTTTCTACAGATGCACATTCCAAAGCTTTGAAATAGTTTTTCTTTTCACTCTGTCTGATAACTGTCCAGTTGTAACCTGACAACACTAGAATTGAATTCATTAAAAATCTTGAGGTTCGGCCGTTACCATCTGGGAAAGGATGAATATACACTAAGATGAAATGACCTAGCACTGCTTTGATCCAAGGATTGTCCTCTTCGCTTAAGATTTGTTCATATTTTTCCATCATATCTGCAACAAATGAATGGTTCACAGGTGTATGACGCGAGCCTCGAATGAATACAGATTTATTTCGATAACCTGTCAGTAGTGACGCTTTAGCGAGACCAGATTGAACTTTTGGTGTGAACAATTGTCTATACCAATTTTGAATTTCATTTCCAAGATTGATGTCTTCTACTTTCTTACCGTAATTACTTTTTATAAACTTTTTCACTTCTTGGAAGGATAAATAGTAACCTTTAGCGGCCAGAGCTGCTTCTTGTTTTTTATCTTCGTCGCTTACCTCTGAATCAAAAGTACCATCTGCTATTTTTTTAATTAGCTCTTCTGTGACTGCATATCCTTCAATTGATAAGGAGTTATAAGCATCATGAAGGTAAATACTATCGACACGCTCTAGCATGTCTTCAAGCTTAACACCAGCGAGATTTGGTGAAACTTCAATTCCCTTTAAGTCACCTTTTAACTTCTTCCAAAGTAACTCCACTCTCGCAATAACTGGTGACTCAATCCTAGAGTTTGTTAACATTGGAGCTGGTCTATTGAACGGATTTTTAGGCTTAACTGTATACGCTATAAGATCCATATCTTTCTTTATTTGCTCTACAAAATCGTCTTTTCCTAAGAACTCATATGCACCAGCAATGATATCAGCTTTTACAGGCTGACTATTATCAACGAGATGACTTGTGATCTCTCCCGCATTTTTTATCATACGAAGAGATAGCTCTGCTTCATTTAGATAATTAACATAAAAATTTTCAGGTACTAACGTTATGGCCCTAGCGAGGCTTATAATATTAAGACCTTTATGTTCTTCTACCGCTTCAGGAAAGTTCTTTTTATCTTGATAAAACAGAACAGATGTACCAAATGGAAGTTCCATTGTTCGATTTCCACCGCTTCTTAAAATAACAATTACTTGCTCAGGGATGCTTGTTGATTCTGTCTTTAAATAGATTGAAGACATTGCACTTAAGCAGTAATCATTATTATACTTTTCACTTAGGTAATAATTTATAAACGACCAAAAATTTCCATACCAAAGAGTGCTTTCACCATCATCAGCATCAGGCGTTTTAAGTATGTACCAGCCTTTAATTATCTCACTTAGCCAGTTCAGCTTTCTTAACCGTCTAAATAGCGTATCAGGCAAGTCAGAGCTTTTAATGATGTTATCTCTCGACTTCTCCTTAGCTAGTTTTAAATCTTCAGCTAATTTCTTGTTCACTTTATTCCCTTTAGATATTTACCCTGATTTGACGTAAATGATTACTCTACTTATCGGTAAATATTTACTCTACTTTAGCGTAAATTTTTACTCTATTTAAGAGTAAAAAAAGACAACAACATCAATAAATTCAAACACTTATTGACGGCGCAAAGCGTAGTACAAGTACTTAGTTTCAGGTAAAAAGGGGATATTTTTTGATGTTCAAACATGTGTTAGCTAACTTTATGGATGTTTATGACTGTTTTAAGGAATTAACTACATAAAAGAATGCTCTCGGCATATGTGGAGTCTTTCGACGGACTCATCAAATCAGGCCTAGGACTTGGGATTAATGTGGGAGTTCTCTTTTAGCTGATCAGTAATTAATGTTCTTTAAAGTTTTGTCATACTAGAATTTATAGCCGAGATCAATGGAACCTGAAAGTGACTAGTGGTGAGGAAGGTTTAAAGCTGTTTCATCCCCTTCTTGATTTGTATACTCTGGTGATGTTCCAAAATTATAAGTAATACCTTTAAGACTAGCACCAAGAGTAAAGTTTTTTACTTTTGCCAGATATCCCACCTGAACTCCAAGTCCAGCGCCCGAAGCTTTTAAATCTAGCTCCTCAATCTCTTCAGAACTAAATGTCGTTTCTGAATAAGTGAGTATAACACCATTATAGAAGCCTTGTTCATAGTTATTTCATCTTCAAAGTCAGACTTGGAATCACTTGGTAACAAGGCACCAAAGTAGAGCGCCGACTGTGATGATATGACTTCACCAATTTCAAGTAAGGTGCCTGGTTTTTGATCCAGTTCGACTCTACTGTTAATGTGATACCTGTTATCGATAGCAAAGGAAGATGCTGATACAAATAGTACTATAAAGAATGCGATTATATTTTTCATGCTAGGTCTCCAATGCTCTAATTTGTATAGTTACATTTTCTCAGACTTTGCTTTTTTCTCCAGTGCAAATGAAGGTTTTACAGTGATTGTATGATAAGTAGCCAATAAGAAGTAGTGATTATGACTTAGATCTCATAATCACCGGTAAAAATATCAATGGAATACTAGTAAATACGACAACAAGAATTGCGCCGGCCGGTAGATCTAGTTTATAACTTAGTACCATTCCTACTAGAGACAAAATAATACCTATTCCCCATCCCAAAAAGAGTTGAGTACTTAACTTATTTGAAAATTGCATACTAATTAGGGCAGGAACTACAAGAAATGAAAATACAAGTAAGATTCCGGCCATGCCAACAGAGGATGTGATCACGACACCAAAGAGAGCATAAAATACAAAGTCCCACCATACATTGTTTTCATTAGATTTATTATGAGTTGCCTTCATAATCTGTTTTCGAAATACATAATGAATCAAAGCAACCAGAGAATAAATAATTGCTGTCATAGTAACATCTGCCCAGCTAACCCAGAGAATTTTACCGATTAATATTTCTTTTATATGCTCTGATCCATGTGCCATCATATTAACAACAAGTATGACTAATGAAGAAGAGAAGGCATAAACAAGCGCAATTAAAACTTCTTGCGAAATTCTTTTTTCGAATTTTTTTGCCCATGCAAAGTACAGTGCCGCCAAAAGAGTGAAGGCAAGAGACATAAAGTACGAGCCTGCTGTATGATGTTCCAAGTGAAATAAAATTGCAACAGAGCTACCAAGGCTTGCCACCTGAGCAAGGGAGAGATCTACAAAGATAACTCCCCTCCTTAGAACGTGTAAACCTAAGTAGCAATGAATTCCAACTAATATTAAGCACATCACAAACGGTGCTAGTAAAAAACTAATTACTTCCAAATCATGCCCCAATCTTTTTTATTAAGTAGTTATACAGATCAAACAAGTCGTCGACACTCTTACTTCCCTCAACCGCCACAGGAACTATTTCAATAATGATTCCAGGGATTTCTCTTTGTATACGTTTTGCAACAGTTTCATCAAAGTAGTTTTCAACTATAATTTTTTTTACATTTTCTTTTTTCATTCTATGAATTAAACCAATAATATGTGAAGCACTCGGAGGTATCCCTGGCTTAGGCTCCAACACATCAACATTTTGGATACCAAACTCCTCATAAAAATAGCTCAATGTCTTGTGGTAAGAGACAACCTTAATTTTTTTATCTTTGATGTGCTTCCACAGCTTTGCTTTCTCAAGAATTTGATTTTTAAATGTTAAAAAATTATTTTCATAAGTACTTTGGTTTTTTACATCAATCAATACAAGTCTATCCATTATCGCTTTCCCAACCTTGATGGACTGGCTTGGAGCAAGCATAAAGTGGGGATTTCCCTCTGGGTGAACATCACCTTGAGAGCGTGAGATATCTACAGGCCTTGCCTCTAACAGTTCTACAAAATCAGAGGCAACTAAGTGCCTCATTTGTCCTTCTCTTATTTTAGGATTGCGACTTCCCTGAATAATCAGCGGAAGCCAACCCACTTCAAGCCCGGCACCAACACTAATAAGTAAATCGGCCTTTGAAAGTTTAAAAATATAGCTTGGCTTAGCCTCCAAGAAATGTGGATCTTGAACTCCTAAGCAAAGGCTTTTTACTTCTACATGGTCACCAGCAATGTACTTAGCAAGACTTGCAAGATTAGTAGTCGTAGTTATAACCTGAAGCTTGGCGTGGGCCTTAAAACTTATAAGAGATACAAGTATTAATAGCTTTATCATATCTTCACCTCAACCTAATAAGTATGAGCAGGGTGGGCGCCAATACTTACATTAAACTGAAGAGAAACTCTCTTTTCATCTTCATCTTCATTTGATTTAACAATATCGTATTGTAAGCGAATTGCTGAGAATTCACTGGGAACAAATCCCATTAATACTGTACTAGCATGAGAGGACTCTTCATCTTTAGATTTATTAATTCCAAGATATTCATGCTGAATTTGACCAAACCATCTAGGCTTGAATTGATATCTTATGAAAGATGTAATACCACCGTTATCACTCTCAACAGTTCCATCTCTCTTCTTTTTGATATACTCTGTTGACCAAATCGCAGAACTACTTTTCCCATCTTTTGTTGGTCTCCATTTGAATGTCAAATCACTTCCAACAAGAGAAGTACTCTCTTCCTTGTTATCATTATAGGCTTTTCTCTTATAGTCTAAGCCTGATATTCCCCACTCAAGTGTTAGTGAATGACTTAAGTCCCAAAGATTTTTAAGTTTTGCAACATAAGCTGTTGCATGATGAGACTCCTCAAAGAGTTCTTCGTTTTGAGGCTGAAGAGCTTCAATTGTAATCTCACTAAACCAATTGGACGGAATAAAAAAAGATGCACTGACTCCAACAGAACCAAACCCTTCATGTCCAAACATATATTCTTGAACAACACCTTTATATATAAAGGGCTGAGCGTGTAAGTGGACTGCATTATACTTTCCAAACTGAGATAAAAACTTCCCTGCTTTAAACGTGACACCATCTATTGATGTGGTTTCGACATAAGCTTCTTCTGGATGAACCTCGTATCCAGGTCCGTGTTCCTCTTCTCCTTCTTCTTCATGCTCATCTTCGTGTTCTTCTGGGTGAATGCCGACAACGATCTGAGCACGAAAATAGGCGTCTACATCTGAGTTAAACTGAAGTTCAACTCCCTGTAGTGAAAAGCCATCTCCCTCTGAGTCGACCTGAGAATCCTGCATAAGCATCATAGCATTAAGCCCTATGGCCGGATTGAACTGATTCCCTTTATTTTTAAACATTGATGTTTGAGCTTGAACTGAAAAATGACTAAGTAATAAAATTACAAATATAATTGGTTTCATATATACCTCTGAAATAAATTTTTAATTAAGTTAATGACTATAGTGATTAAACTAAGGTAGGTGGTCCGCGAATGTTGATGGTTTCTAGCAAAAGAAAGTTATAATGACTTTCGATTTCTTCGAGTTTTATAAAGGATAAGATTATAATTTCATTTGGGTCAAAATTTTGTTCACAAGCTGACGGTACGATTTCTTTACTTTGTGAGGATGAAAGACAAAAAGAACAATAATTCCCTTCAACTCCCTCACTTTCATCTTCATGAAAATGCCATGCTGATGTTACAACTGTAACAAATAAGACTATGGATAGAAATGGAGCCCATTTTAGGTTCATGCCAGATAGCCTAACAATTAAAGTGACAATGTACAAGCTAGCTATTTGATTAGTAAAACTGTTAAAAATTATAACAATCTTCAATCAAATATTAAATCAATGCCTCTAAGAGTTTTAAATTACAGACTTATAGTGGCATAGAGCTTGCTTCTATATGGCCAAAAGAGAGATTATGCTAAACAAAATTATATTGGTTTTTCTATGTTTTACTTCAACTCAAGTCTTTACAGACATTTTTAATTTCAACGCCAAAGATATTCATATAGTTAATCCTGGCTATGAAAGTAATGATATGCCAGGTATCTATGCCTCTGACTTTCTCCCTAAAAATGGATCTTATCACACTGTCATTACAGATGGTGCCCAGACAACTCAAGTGCTAAATATATCTGATAGCTTTTCAGACTTTGAAGAAGTGTTCAATAGCGCGCGCCAGAGAGTCAGGTAAAAACACTGTAATCACTGTTGAGAATCAAACAATTATTCGCTCGTCAGTTACATCTGAGTAAAATGATCATTTTTCAGATTCATAGTCCTCTTCAATCAGCACAAGGTCATGAAGCATACAGTCCTCAGAACCTATACCTGCAAAGCCGGCCATGACATGTACTGGAATACTTACAGCTTCCTCTTCTCCGCCATAAGACAAGACCATAGGGACACTAAAGCTATATACATCCATAGAAGGGTAACTCTGAAGTTCAGTGAATTCATCTGTTATTATTTCGTCCATTTTGACTGTACAACTTTCTAAGTAAGAGTCACAAAAATAAAGTTTTACTAATCTTATGGCCTTGTCTTTGGCGTATTCTCTACACTCATGTGAAGCCTTAGCATTTGCTGTAAGTAATAGTGTTAGTAAAAGTCATTTCATAATATTTCTCCTATTTTTTTTATTTCGTTTATGAAATGAATATATATGTTCATCAAATTTACGACAATCAAAATGAGTACAAAGCGGTTTCGATTTGAGACCAACACACTATTAGTAATCACTTTTTGGTGCCCACTTTTAAAGCTATATAAATCTAACCGTAACTACCAAGTAGCTAATAACACATGAAATTTTAAATATGAAGTGATCTCGCTTTATCTTGATCTATAATTAGTTATGAAAGAAATAATTCTCACAAACATCCTGACAGCACTCATAATTACTGGGTACTTTCTATACTCAGCACCAAACAATGAGCCAATTAATAAACAAAAACAGGGAATAAGAAATATGGCCAGTATTCCACTGAAAGTAAGTAAGCCTGTAGCTATTTTCAAGAAAGAAGAAACTATAATAAAAGATGAATTCTTAAACCGAGAACTCAGTTGGACAGAGCACCTAGACATTGTGGCGATTGGAAAAAGTGAGGTTGAGAGAACTATCTACAAGAATTTTACTCTCGGACTTCACAAGATTCTAAAGAAAAACACACCGAATACTGCAGCGAAGCGACTTCTGAGGTACCATGAAATAAAAAGAGATTATGAAAATTTGAATCAAAAAACAGGACACCTTCATTCTGATAAATTACAAATTCGTGCCCAGGAGATAAACTTACAACTTGAAATTCTAGATACTAAATACTCAGATGAAATGATAAGTGAACTTGAGTACGAAGCTCTTAGAGAAACTATTGACATGCGACGAGATCTTGAACCTGAATTTAGCATTGAATACTACCAAAAACGAGAGAAAAGAAAAGAGCGCTATCACATTCAAGTCATGAAAGTTTTGGGACATAAATCGTTTATAGAACTAAATTCATTCCTTAAAGAATTCAATCAAGATCTAAAAATCACATATGGAAATTCAACTTTCACAACAAGATGGGATAAAAAAACGCGTACTATGCTAGACTATGATATCGAACAAGAAACTAATACAGCTAAGCATAAATTCTCACTTTAAGTATTCAAATAAGATTACATTACCGCCGAAGTAACAAATTCTTGGATGCTCAAGAAGGAAGGTTCTTTACAATTAAATATCAAAATGTTGCTCAAAAGTGGAGAAACAATTGAGCAACATTCAGATTCTCATCACTTCAATTATAAATAGGAGAACTTATAATTGAACTATATATTTCTATGTAATTATTCATAAATTCTTTCACCCTCAATTTCACAAACTAATCGATATGTCTTCTTTCGCTTAAACCATCCCATGTTTGGGATCGTACCGTGACCTTCAACAAGATCACTTCTATGTTTATTATAGTCAAGAGATACACTTACAAAGAATTTTTGACTCTCAGTAACAGCTTCTATTCCTTCACAAATACTTGTATTATCATTTTCATTCTCTACACATTGGTCCTCATCTTCCTGATAAGCATATCCAGAACAGATAAGCTCATCTTCAGTACTAATACACGGATAATCTTGTTTAGAATTTCCGAAACGAATAAATCTTTCATCAAACCCCTCACCGACAGAAGAAATGGTGAACTTCTCAATTGCTTCTCCTGTTGATTCACTATCAAAAACCTCATAAGTTCCACATTCTAAAGATAGATCTTCAAAGTTCGTTGGTAATTCTTTATAGGTTACAGCATTTGCGCTCAGGCTTACTAAAGTAAATATCATCAAAATAGTACTTCTCATTTGATTCTCCTTATAAGTTTTATTGATAGGTAACTTTAGAACCAAATTATTACCTGATACATATCAAACTCCTGACATTTAACTTCACGCTCTATGCAAATTCAATCGTCCAAACTTTAGACAGTGTGTAAAAACCCACACATCACGAACCATAAATACCTGATTTCACGAGACTTGATTGGCATAAGAACTGCAAATACATAGGTAGGAGATTATATATGAAATTTGCTATATTTTTATTACTCAGTTTAAACATTATTTTTTCATTAGGTGCATCCGCTGATACGAAAGTATTTAAACTAATAAATAATGAAGGGAAAAATTGTACAGCAACATTCTTTAAAAAACAGCAAGAATGTCACTTGATAACAAATGCTCATTGTATTGCGAACCCTGAGTCTAAGGTTATTGTCAGTGGTGAGTCATTAACTTCTATTAATAGAAAGTCACATTCATTAAACTTTATAACTAGAAGTACTAAGCAAGAAAGAGAAGCTCGAATAAATTTTGAGAGTTCATTTTTTCAATCTCTCTCGGAACAAAACCTTCAAGTTAAAAAAATTGATCGTTCTAAGGATTTAGCTGAAATTCAGTTACCCACTGAACTAGTTCAATTATGTCAGACAATGGAAGAGACTAAAATCAAGGAAAGAGTAAGTAAGCGGATCGAAATTGCTCTTGTTGGATATACAAATCTTAAGAATGAAAATGATCCAACGCCAAGACTTTGGTATACGGATGACACAGTAATCAATGAATCAAATCAAATTGAAGTTTATAAAACAGAATACAAAATCATTCCCGCGACCTTAAGTAATCTCGACAGTTTTATTGAAATTCCTAAATTGCCTATGACCTGGGGACAAAGTGGTGGTGCTGGGGTTAATTCGAATGGAGAATTAGAATGCATGACAACGAGATTACTGATCTCGCAAGACTATAGCTACTGTATTGATATAAAAGATATTGCCAATTTTATCGATAGCGACATAAACGACTCTGAAAGCACAGATAAAGATAATAGTACACAACCAGTAGGTGGCAACGGGCCTACAAACACTGGTGGAAACGGACCAACAAATACTGGTGGGAACGGACCAACAAACACTGGTGGGAACGGGCCTACAAATACAGAAGGAAATTGTGGAAAAGGACAAATATTTGATTTCTTCCTTGAGCCTAGTGAAGGTATCCCTGTCCTCATTGATGATGCAGAAGTAATTGTACTCGCTATTGGTGGCAACCAAATTGACGGCGATGATGACTATAAAACCTTTATAAATACCGGAGAGGTAATTAAAAGAGATGTAGACGGGTATCCAGAAAAGGATATCAGAGACCAGACAATTAAGAATTTATCAGGAGTACATATATTTAATAATTCTAGTAAAAGTACGAGCCTTCTGGACCAGAACTTTACCTCGGGTTGGAACAAAGTGGCTAAAAGTGATGTGGGAACGACGATAATAACGTTAACCGAAACAGAGTTACAGATTGATATACCTCTGCATGTAAACATGGATATAACAGAGCTTTTACCACCCAGGGTTTCTCCAGAACATTCAAAAGAAAGACAGCTTAAATTTGCAATTGAAACAAGCAGTGACAGTAAAACAATTACTCTAAAAACAAGAAACTACTCAATGACTTGTGAAAACAAAAACTACTTAAAATTAATCTGTGATGGCGAAAGATATAGCTTCTCACTATCACTAGATAACATAAAAAAAGAAGGTGCTCATTTTAGATTTTTAGAAAAAAAGAATCATGAAGCCTCATATTTCTACGGAGTTCAATAATGAATAAATACTCATGCGAAATATATGAAAAATATAAAAGCCTCTACTTCAAGAATGATAAAAGCTTTCTTAGTTTTTCAAAAGATTTAAAGCTCGATACAAAATACAAAAGATTATTTCAATCAAGAGTTCTTATGAGGAATAAAAATTGGCAGCAGGCCATTGAATTGCTTTCAAAATTAAACGAAACTGATTTGTTTACGATGGGAGAGAAGTTTATATTATTAGGAACAGCTTATATATATACTTCTGAGTATAGACTAGCAACACAAGCTTGCTCGCAAGCTGCTATTTATTTTAAAGAAGTTGGCTATAATGAAGGAATCTTTAACAGTTATTATAATAACTCTGTTGCATATAATCGCTTAGGTCTTGATGAGGAATCTCTACTTCAACTTAAAAAATGTCAAGAGTATACAAACGATCAAGGGCAAAACTTTGCTATTCTAAGAGCTTTGGCATGTTACCATAGTCGTAAGTGTGAATTTGATTTAGCACTTACCTATTTAGACCGTGCAAATAAAATTGGAAAGATTGAATTAGATGAGATTGATCAACTAGTATTTCAAACAGTATATATTGATATTTTAATCCGGGCTAAAAAATACGAAGATGCACTTATTTTGGTAAACAAATTGTACTCAAGAAAAATAAATAGAGAACGTTATCGTGTACTTTACTACAAGAGTCTGCTTAATTCGTTAATCAAAGGCACTTCGATTAAAGTAAATTCCAACTTAAGTGGCGAAGTAACTGAATACTCACTGAAGTGGACTATCCTAGAATGCCTACAGAATGGAGATTTTCAAAAAGCAACAGATGACTGGAATCAATTAAGAAGACAATCTCCAGAATTATATGATGAAAACTTTCAATTCAAAGATGAATCTGAATCCTTAACAATTTTTGCGATACTACTAAAGCGATACATCTTTGCAGAGGAAATCCACGATATATGTATTAATGAGTTAGGTATTCGTAGTAAAAATGGAAAAAAACTTGTGGAAACATTAATTGAAATCGGAGCTCCGACACGCAAAGAAGATTTAATTGAAAGTATCTGGAATATAGAATATGATCCAAAATATGACAGTCGTTTCTATAAACTTATAGAACGTATGAGAAATAATTCCTTATTCACAATAGCTAGTAAAAACTATACTTATTCTTTTGAATTGAATCAGCAGACTGCAGCATAACATTAAGGTTTTTCAATAGTGTGGTGGTCGCTCATTACTACTGTTAGACTCACCTGTAGCATTCATATTAGCTGAGGCCGTAAGTAACTTTACTTGTCTTTGCAGGCCATCAATCGCCATCTGTTGTTTCGTTACAAGATCATTAAGCTCAGCCAGTAGCTCATCTTGAAAAGTAAATTTGCTTTCTAAATCATTTAATCTGTTTTCTAACATAAATACCAACCTTCTATATTATGATAATAATTTTATAAGTGCCTCAATCATTTTGCCCTGTTTTATGTTCTCAATTAGAATATTCACGACCGTTTCTCCATGATCAACTCCCTCAATAATATAAGGAGTGCTTGAAATCGTTGTACTTTCCACTAGAACCATTCCGTTACTATCGTCTCAGTTGCCATCATGTAGGTTTCTTGTGATGCATTTCTCAAATACATTTTGAAAACATCAATACTTAATAAGTTAGACTGTTGGTTTTAATAAAGAATAACTATTATTAACCTTCGTAGCAAATGTCAATGTTGGAATTAAAGATCTCATTTGTTGAATTTGACCTTGATTTCTACTCATAAAATCAGCTCTATATTCTTCCTCCAGTTCTTAGATAGTTGCATTTGAAGTATTTAAGAAGGGTGTAACACTAGACAGATTTTTTTTGATATTATAATGATTATTTCGATAAATATGGGCAATAGGAGTGCCGAGCAAAGGGGATTGCAAAAAAACATTTCCTTTCATTCTAGAGAAGTACTTTTGATTTTCAATGAGAAATTCCATAAGAGCAATACCACTTAAGCTATGGGCCACAAACAAGACTCTTTCGTCAGCCAGAATAGCTTTATCTAGACTTGATCTAATATAATCTTTAGTATCTGACATATATCTGGAGCTCACAAGAATTCGTTCTGTCTTGATATTATACTTAGTTGGAAAATAAGTTAAAGGTGTTGCGAAGTAGTCATCAGTGATAAAAGAAAAATCGGCTGAGCTACGATTGTCATTTTTCAAAAATGTTTCAGATGAAACTTCGGGTATAAAAATCATTCTGGTCTTTGATAGCACATTAACATCGTCCACAGAGAAAACATTCATTTTGGAGGTTTGTGTTTTGTAGAGAGCTGTTATATCTGCTGATGAAAAAGCGTACATAGAAGTCATAAATATCATTAATACAAAATAAAGCTTCATTTAAAATCTCCAAGTAACTACTTGTTGACTTTAAACTACAAAGAAGAAAATAGGGGAAACCGTGAATTTAATAAAAACAGTGTAAAAGAAATAGACAGTTTTATATAACTTTTTCAACTGCTAGAAATGAGATATTAAACCGATAATTCTTAACCCATTTCTCACTGATGCATGCATGTCCACCCTTTCCCCAGCCCTCGCCCCAGCTGTTAGCTGTAATAAAGCATACCTTCCCCTCATTAAGGCTTGGTGGGATCTTCATATATCCTACAAGGAGAATGGCATGTCCTGCAGAGTGTGAGTTCATTGAACCAGATTTAGCTGCATCCTTGTGAAGGATAACTCCCTTATTTCGATAGAAATTTGGAGATAACTTGAAGCCAGAAACAACGGGTTGCCCCTTATCAAGAGCTCGAATTATCTGAGTCAAACTCTTTACTTGGTTGAATTTCTTAAGCTGATGCTCCCCCTTGAAACAACCACGTGTTAGTGGGATTTGTGTCTCATTACCTGATTTAGGTGATTTTGAGTAAGGGCATAGCTTTTCACTTGGAATATCAGGAAAAGAAGAGTTCTGAGATCTCTTAAAGGCTGTTAGTGCCCAAGATCCTCTTTTGGAACAAGGACTTTTTTGGCAATACGGCTTACTTGCATAATATATAAATTGATCGGAAAGTCTTTTCTTTGTTCCTCCCTGGGCAAGAGATATTTCTAATGCCCGAGTAGAAGCAAATGCAGAACATGTCGGCCTTTTTCCTTGATCCTTAATTTTTAAATCAAAGGCATTTGGAATAATAACAACTCCACTTCCTTTAAACTTTGTCTTAAGTTTCTCATTGTTTGCTTCAAAGTTTCCAGAACTAGAGAAAACATCTGTAGAAACAAGATTCCTCTTATATGTTGGCAACCTTTTAAAATATTTCTTTCTATCAACTTGCCATCTATTTAGCATATCTTTTTTGGCCTTATCCCATTTATTTAAATCAGCTTTTTTAGAATTATCCCAAATAGACTGTTGATTCATTTTTTTAGACATCCAGTCGTTTTTAGAGACTTTCGCTTTTGTCTTTTTCGCAATCGTTTTCTTTACATACTTATTTCTTTTACGTGTCTTATTTGGATCCACGTAAGGAACATACTCACCATCGTCAATAAGTCCTCGTTTCTCGCGTTTTTTGTATTTCGCATAGCCATCGCCTTCTTCATCAATGACATCATCATCAATAAGAGGCTTTGAAACTTTCCTTTTAGCGATCGGTTCCTTCTTTTCTACTTGCACTGGTTTTTTCTTAGAAACAACTTTCTTCGGTTTAATAATCTTGACTGGCTTTTTCACTTGCGCATTAGTACCACCAGTCCAAAATTCGTCAGATGTACCATAGTCATTAATAAGGGTCTTTTGAATTTCTCCCAACACAACGTCTTGATAAACATTTTCTGCATTTGAGATTACGGGTAAAAAGAAAAGAGAAAAAATGACTAGTAACTTCATAGGTACCACTTTTATTGCATATGCTTACTTATTTATTTATTTTTAAAGGTCCTGAGCCTGATCGGCCTTAATTGAAATCTCACTTGAGACACTACTAATTGCATCTTTTGCAAATGGCGTGTATTCAACAACAAACTCTCTACCAGAATCCCAAAAAGATGCTAAAAAAAACCCAGCAAGAAAAGAAATTAATATAAGTAGTTTTTTCATTATGAACCTTATTGTTTAAATAAGTGAGGGTGTATGACACCCCCACAATTAAAATTTTTCTATAGAACGTTTAAGTTCAAAAGCTTACTTTCTTTAGCTTTTACGTCAAAAACACCCCAATTATATTCAGAGGTCTTCTTTCCACTCGTAGTCTTAATAGCTAGTGTATATTTACCAGGCTTAAGATTAAAACTACCAATTCTTAAAGTATGAGGAAGTGTTGACCAAAACCTTAAGTCAGCTTGCTCACTTGCCGCGATGGCTTTATTTGAGGCCGCATAAATCATTGATGCTGCGAATTCACCAGTCTCCTTAGAGGCTTCATACGCTGCTAAAATCGCTGCTGCATGCTTAACGGCTACTCTAGCACCAATCTTTGCATAGGTACTACCAATCTTATTATCAAGGGACTGATAAGCAATATCTGAAATTGGATTCATAACGACTGCATCAGAAGTCTCAACAATATTTCCAGCAGCATCTTTTACAACTAAAACCATATCCGTCTTAACTTTCTTTTGCGCCACTTCTGGTAACTCAAATGTGATAGTAGGAACTGTTCCCTGAGCACTTGCAACCATTCTACCTGCGAAGTTGAAAATTCCACTTCCCTTAGGCATAGAAGTTATTGGAAGTGGGAAATTAATCATTCTAGCTGTTTTTTCTGCAACATAACCTTGCTGAAGAACAATTGTAACATTTTTCCTCTTTCTAGATTTCAGTTCTTTAATACGAGCATTAAGGTAGCTAACTAACTTTTTTGCATTTTTTGTAGGACTTACAAATTTCTTTCTTACATTTTTCTGTGACATTTTATGTAATTTAGAAAAGTGTTTAGCAAACTCTTTGTGCTTCTTATTGAAAGAAGGATAGAGATTGTAATATCTAAACAAAACTTTCTTTGCATCTTTATAAAGTCCTACAGCGATATTTCTATCAGTTGTTGTTCCCATTTGCTCATGAATAAATGCACCAAATAAACGAGAAGATAAATCAAACTTATATGTTGAGTCACCTTTCATAGTCTTTGTGTAATTATCTAATAATGAATCCCACTCTAACAGAGAAGCTCTTGCTCCTGCCAAATGTGTTCTTTTTTGATTCTTATTAAGTTTTTTCAAAGGAATGTTCTTCGTTTTTACAACAGTTTTTTTATTTCCCTTCACTTTCTTAGTTAATGTATGAGCTTCATACACTCCACTTTGATAAATCATATAGTGATTTAAAGCTTGGTAGAAACGGATAACGGATCTTTCATAGATTTCTCCATAATAGTTATCCATATTGTTATTTGAAACTGCAGAAAGAGCTTTTTTACTGATACTTACTGTAAAAAGCTTATCAGATAATTCCTGTGCTTTATTAAAAGATTTAAGAGATTGATAATAATCACCCTTTATGTGTTGAAGATTTGCTAGCTCTAATAACTTTACAAGCCTACTTCTTTCTTCAGGATAAAATTTATCACTCTCAACAAGTTTAATTGCAGAATCAATCTTCTTATTATCAATATCAGCTCTTAATTTTCTGTAAGCATTACGGTTTCCTGTGGCACAACTTACGAGAGTAAGTGCCAAGGCCATACATACTAATCTCGATATATTTATACCTTTCATTCTTACCATCCTGATGACGCTTGGTCAGAAAACTTGTTAACCTTAGCTCTTGTTCTTAAAACTTCAACACCTTCTTCCAAGTTAGTCATTCGAATGTTTACAGAGTATTCTTTGATAGTTTTACCACCACGAGACTTTGGCTTCATTCTAATTGCTCCAAAGATTAATAAATCTGCACCAGCAGCTTTACCAATAGACTTAACTTCTGAAGGTTTTACCATTCCATCATTTTGATACTGGATTTCACTTAGAATTTTTGAACGAGCTGCTTCATCTATTAAGACAAAATCACCAGCTTGTGAGAATTCATTCAACAATTCATCGTTAAAGTCTGCGATTGGGAAATACGCATTAGATGTTGCATTTTGAACTTCACTGATAAAGATTTTAGGTTGCCCATTAAATCTTGCAAGATATCTTTGAAAACCTTTGTGCTTTTGAATCTGTTTCAAGATTTTCTTTACCGTAATCTCTGTGTCTCTCATGACCCATTTATCAGTAATTTCCATTGCTGCTTCATCTGACTCATCAGCTGAAACTCTTTTTGCTTTAAAACTACCACAACTCGTCGCAAGGAGTGATAATAGAGTTAAAATACATAACGTTCTTAATTGTAATTTCATTGCTTCTCCTATTCTATATTAAGCATTGTTAAATTTTCTTTTAAATATTCTTTAATGTTTACTAAGGCTTTATTGTAAGCTTGACTATAATTCCTACCGGTTTCTGTTGTCGTAAAAGTGAGATGACCCGTTTCAATTTTGCCTCTATTCTTTGCAGCAATCTTCACGGTGATGGCGTATTTTTCAAAACCATCAATCTTCATATACTGCTTATCTGAGGTCACTTCTCCGGTAACAATATGAGTTGAGTGCTTATTTCGAACTCTGCCTGATGTGGTCTTATAACCTGCCTCACTTAAAAGCTTAGCAGTCAGGGCCTCAATTGACTTAGGCTCATCCTCGTCAAGATAGACGTGCACGACAGTACTGCCAACAATTTCTTTTTTTGTATTAAAGACCTGATCAAATGTAATCTTTGATGGCAGTGCTCTTCCAGTCAAGAATTCATAGCTTTTAGCTAGGCTTTCACGCTTGATAAACTCTTTTTCAAGTTTTACAGCAGAAGAGGCGCTACTATCTTCGATATAAACTTGCATTTTATCATCAATCTTTTCAATTTCTCTTTTGAATCCATTTGATGTTTTTCTTTTATTCACAACCGCAAGTGCATAAAAATTTAATTTGTCCTCATATGTCTTTTTGATCTCAAGACCCTCAAGTGCCATCTGAGTTGTCTCCATGATTTCCTCTGACATATCTTCATAAGTTGAAGATCCAGAAGAAGATAACTTAGACTTAAATGATGAAGAGACTTTGTTTTGAAATATTTTGGCCAGTGCAACTCTAGAGTTTTGCTCCGCTTTATTTCTTGAAACTCCAGTACCAACTGCACAGTGTTCCGATTTACTCTTACAGCCTTTTGATATATCAGAAACCCATTTCGGCTCTTTTGCATAGCTCGAAATTGAAAATGATAATAACAGAAAACTTATTAATAGCTTATTCATTTTTACTCCACAATAATATCAATATCACATGTCTCTACAAGAAATGCGATAGCTGTTTTGTATTGGCCTAACTTTTTAAATGTCAAATCACTATGGTTGCAATCAAACTCTTCATCGATTTCATATTTCGTTCTAATTCTTTTCATTGCTATGCCAGACTTATGTTTATGATTAGAATATGTATTCGACTTCACATAATCATTATCGACAACGCCCTCACCAGCTAGTCTGTTATATAGTTTTTTTCTTTTCATACTTAAAAAATAGTTTCTCTCACAAGCACAAAACTGAGTCTCTCCCTTTGACATCTTTTGAGTATTATCAAATGGACTCGTATCCGTTTTCTCTTCAACCAATTCTTTCTTAGCTTGTTTCTCTGCTTCTTCAAGTAAGCCTCTTTTGACTTTTGTTCTTGGATTTTCATAGTTATGCTGTGCTATCGCAACAGAATTGTAACTAAATGCGAAAAATAGAAATAATATGCTCAATTTCATATTGATATTCCTTTAAACATAGAAATAGCTAGGCGCGAACCTAGCTATTTCTTTATATTTAGTATGTATATTACTCTTCTGAACTTACGACTTTAACTTTTTTCATCTAAGTCACTGAATTTTTTTGCTACATCAACAAGAGCTGCTCCAGTTTTCTTCTTAACTTCTGGATCTTCGATTTCTCCAAGAAGCTTTGCTCTTGAGGCTTTAACTGCTTTTTCAAGACTTTTCTTACTCATTTTAACGAGTGCGAAACAGTGAAATTTCTTCATATCTTCTTCTGCACCTAGAGCTTCTTTATAACCTCTTTTTTCAGAATATGTTTTCAAGATCGAAGAACCTACAATGAATGCTTGTGATTCTGTTGCTAGTTGCTCTTCCATGAATTCTGTTACATCCTCATCAGCTCCACCTTGAGTAGCTTCACCATAAGAATTTTTCATAAACTGAGCAATTTCTTGAGCAATTCTTGCAGTTGCTCTTGCTTCCGCTGATTTCATACATAATCTTTTATTAACGTGTGCAGATTCATTAACAAAGTATCTATTTTTCTTTCTTTCTTTTGATTTATCACCTTTAGATGGCTTATCAACCCAGCTTGGAAAGCTTTTCGCCGATGCATCCATTAGCACGTAATCTTTTTTAAATGTTCTTTCTTCTTTTTTCTCTTCTGTTGTTTTACTTGCACAACCCACTAGGCCTAACATTGTAACTAAACTTAATACTGTAAAAAATTTCATCTAATCTCCTTTAAAGATCATTTTTAATGATACTGTTTTATATATCTAATTATTATTCCAAAGATTCTTCATCTCATCGGCTCGTTTGCCCCATTTCTTAGCATTTTCATCTTTATATTTATTCCATGTTTTTGATAGTGCCAGGTATAAACCTTTTTTATGGTTTAATGTTCCTTTTGACTCTGAAACATTCCAATTTATTTTACTTTCAAATCCAAATTTTCTTTGTCGTAAAGAAGTACTATTTTTATTTGTCATTGAACTAGATTTTCTTTTCACTAGTCTTTCTTTTTTTGAATTTCTCCCTCTAAATGCTACACTACCGTGATCGACTGAAAGTATAGAGTTCTCATTTTGTGGGTCAACGTGGGCGAAGAATTTTGTTCCCCTCACACCAAGAATCGCAGTCTTTGATTTAATTTGTAATGTTTTTCCTTTGGAATCATTTAGCTTCTCTTTTAAGAATTCCACAACAACAGATCCATAGTTTATATCGGAATTTATTATTTCTTTTGTACTTAGGTCTAGTTCTAGTCTTGAGTTTTTTGAGACTTTATATGTTGATGCTTTTGACTTTACTATAACAAGACCCTTTGGACCCGTAACAATAATATCATTATCTATTACTAGCATTCCTCTTCTCACATTAAGAATATTATCCGCTCTTAAGAGTTTTGATTTTCCCTTACTAAATATTATTTTAGGATGACAAAAAGCATTTAAAGTGAATACTGAGAAAATGAATAGTACTATGATCTTACTCAATGAAATACATCCTTCTATTCATTTAATTTAAATTAAATTAAATTAAATTAAATTAAATTAAATTCTAATTGGATTTTATTTTATTTTATTACAATTAATATTTGTCTAGCATACAAGTTATTTTTGATATTAAAACATAGGAATATATTTCATTTTAGTTACTGAGTTTGATGATCAACTTAAGAGCTCTTTTAAGTTAAGAATAACTTAATATTGCTCCTATAAAGACAGCGCTATACTTCTCACACTTACTAGCACCCACTCCATTTACCATTAGAAACTCATCTCGATTACGAGGTAAAAGTAGACACATATCATGTAAAGATTTATCGCTAAATATGAGATATGGTGGAACGTTATTTTCAGAGGCTAGTTTAGTTCTAATAATACGTAGTTCCTCAAACAACTCCATGCGCCCATGTGTTGCATTAATCTGAGATACTGCTCTTTTATTGGCAGATGGTATCTTTTCTACATTTGACGGTTTACGCATCTCGAAATTCTCCTGTCCTTTAAGTATCGGACCGGCCTTGTCAGTTAGTGCAAGATTTCTGTACTCCCAATTTTTCACTCGTATATATTTTGAATTTAAAAGCTGACGTATAATAATATTCCAATGATTTTTACTTTGCTCTTTACCTACACCGTAGCACGATAGTTTATCATGACCTCGTTCAATGACTTTAGTATTCTTACTCTCCCGTAATACATCGATTAAGTAGCCTGCTCCATACATTTGTCCTGTTCTGTAAATTGTAGAAAGTAATTTTTGAGCATCAATCGTAGCATCAATTGTTTCTGCTGGATCAAGACACGCATCACAGTTGCCACATTTATCAGAGCTCTCCTCACCAAAATAACTTAATAAGTATTGTCTGCGACATTGAACTGTTTCACATAGTGATAGCATGGCATCTAATTTAAACCTTGCTTGTTTTTTATAAAGCTCATTCGCCTCAGTTGTTTCAAGCATCTGAGAAAGTTTAATTACGTCTTGCAGCCCAAAGACCATCCAAGCATTAGATTCCTTCCCGTCTCGTCCGGCACGTCCCGTTTCCTGATAATAGGACTCAATACTTTTAGGTAAGTCTAGATGAGAAACAAAGCGAACATCTGGCCTATCTATTCCCATTCCAAAGGCAATTGTTGCAACAATAATAATATGCTCATCACGATTAAATCTCTCTTGTCCTGACAGTCGCTTTTCAGCTGTAAGACCTGCATGATAAGGAATAGCAGGAAAACCTCTTTGCTTAAGATCACTTGCAACTTTTTCAACCTTCTTTCTCGATAGGCAATAAATAATTCCAGTATCGTTAGGATGATATTGCTTAATGAATTCCTCAAGCTGGTCAATTTCGTTTGTTCTCTCAGTAATTTTATAATTTATATTGGGTCTATCGAACGATGAGACAAATGTTTTTTGATTAGTCATTCTTAATTGAAGAGCTATATCTTCACGAGTCTTCTCATCTGCAGTAGCAGTAAGCGCCAACATAGGAACACCTGGAAACATTTCTTTCAATTCTCCAAGTCGCATATAATCAGACCTAAACTCATGTCCCCATTGTGATACACAATGGGCTTCATCGATAGCAATAAGAGAAATATCTAACTGTCTAAAAAATAATGACAGGTTGCTTGAAAGAAGTCCCTCTGGTGAAACATACACAAGCTTAGCTTGACCGCTTAAAATTTGATCCTCTGCCGCTCTCCTCTCATCCTGATCTTGAGCAGAGTTCAGGTAGCATGCATCAATTCCATTCAGTCTAAGATTCATGACCTGATCATGCATTAAAGATATTAGCGGAGACACCACAAGAGTTATACCATTGCAATACAGTGCCGGTATTTGAAAACAAATAGACTTTCCGCCTCCTGTTGGCATAATCGCAAGTGTATCTTTTCTGTCTAAAATCGTTTGGATAATTTCTAATTGATCGAATCGGAATTCACTGTGACCAAATTTATCTTTCAGTATATTTTTTAAATCTGTTTCACGCATTTATAACTCCATTAGAACTCTGGAGCAGTATATTCTTTTTTTAGATTATCGACTATTAATAATCCACTTTTTTACGATTCTTCTTTATATCGCCTTTGTTTTTCTTTGTTGTGATTCTTTTTCTTATAGAACTCTTGGTAGGCTTTGTATTTATTCGCTTTTTTGGTGGCTTGGCCACCTGCTCAAGCATGGCATGAAGCTTCTCAATGCAATCCGAGATATTTCGTGGCTGGCTTCTATGCTTTTGACTTATAATTTGGACAATTCCCTCTGTATTTACTGCGGTAGAATATTTAGCAATGAATCTTTCTTTTACAAAGGAAGATATGGATTTGGTTGAAGAAATATCCCAAGTCATAGTAACTTTCGTATTAACCTTATTAATATTCTGTCCACCTGCACCTGATGATCTTGCAAAGGTAAAATTGAACTCTTTATCTGGAATTTCCATAGCTTCATTCTAGCATAACTGGACAATCAGTACTATAATCAACCTACTAACAAAGGAAATATCATGTCTATATACGATTATAGTTTTAAGAATGCCAAAAATGAAGATGTCCCAATGAGTGATTATAAAGACAAGGTTCTACTCATAGTGAACACTGCTTCCGAGTGTGGATTTACAAAACAATATGATGGACTGGAAAAGATGTACGATGAGTATAAAGAGAAAGGGCTTGAAGTACTGGGCTTTCCTTGTAATCAGTTTGGAGGACAAGAGCCCGGATCAAACGATGAAATACAAGAGTTTTGCCAGCTAAAATTTGGCATTAAGTTTCCTGTTTTTGATAAAGTAGAAGTTAATGGAGATTCCGCCCACCCATTATTCGAATATCTTAAAACTGAAGCCCCCGGCCTACTTGGATCGAAGGCAATCAAGTGGAACTTCACCAAGTTTCTTGTAGATAGAGATGGAAAGGTTTTAAAAAGATTTGCTCCAAAAGATACCCCTGAGAAAATAAAAGCTGAGATATCTATTATGTTTGAATCCTGACTTAAGTAATCGTATTTTAAAGCCGATTATACACTCATGAAGCTCACTCTTTTTCTATTTCTCATACTCTTTGTCTTTTCGAGTTTTGCTCGCTGTGACCTTAGCTATAGTGCATTTCGTACCCTTGATGGTACCCAAAGCCTAAAAGAGCTTAAAAAAGTTAAAATGGGGAGCTATAATGTTCTCAATCTTGAATATTCCCCAGGAAAGTATGTAAAAAACTCTAAGACAGGTGAAAAAGAATTTATCCCTAAAGGAATTACCAAAGACCCTAAGGCCACCCAAGAAATTGCAGATATTATGCTAAGTGAAAATCTGGATATAATTGTGCTACAGGAAGTTGAAGGGAAACAAGCAATTGATCTTTTCAATAAAAATTTTCTAGCTGACCAATATGAAGTTTTTATAATGCCAGGTAATGATACCAGAGGAATCGATATTGCTTTCCTGGTTAAAAAAGACCTACCTTTCAAAATAAAAATGACTTCCAATAGAGAAGCAACTTGGATTTCTCATCACTCGAAAAAAGTGGAAAAGATATTTTCAAGAGACTTACCAACACTACACTTCTGGAGAAAAAGTGCTTCTGGTTCTGACCCACCAGATTTTGCCGTAATGGGAAACCACTTAAAATCCCAAAGAGATAGAGCAAGTGATCCAAAGTCAGTTATCATGAGAACGGCACAAGTTGATGAGATCGTACAAAATATTAAAAATTATGATGAGACCTTCCCAGATATGCCTGTATTTCTAGCAGGTGATTTTAATGCAAACATTCACGAAGGCGTTGAATTTAAATCTTTATTTAAAGATGGATTAATGAAAGATAGTTTCGATCTATCTACGACTAAATTAACTGCAGAGGAACGAATCACACATACCTTCCACCCACGTGGTGCGGAAACAAAAAATTCTCAATTGGACGCTGTTCTTGCGAATAAGTCCGGGTCGTCACTTATTAGTAAGGCCGAGGTTTATAGATACAAGAACACTGATGGCTCGATTAAATCTCTACCTAAAACTTATGATGAGAGAGAGCTGAATCCTTCCGACCACTTCCCAGTTATCGTTGAAATTGATTTAAGTAAGCTTGGCGCAATATGAAACAGGTCATCTAGTGAAGACATCTTATAAGTTAATACTCGCCTACAAAGGAACGAACTATTCTGGATGGCAATTTCAAACCACAAACTCAGAGACTGTTCAAAACTATGTAGAAAAAGTTCTAGCTTCAATTACAAGTTATCAAAAGTTTCAAGTTATTGGAGCGAGTCGAACAGATACTGGTGTTCACGCCAGCGGCCAGGTTCTCAAGGTTGTCCTTCCCAGAGATATAGCCCCACATAAGTTATTACTTGGCATGAACTCAAAACTTCCCTCAGATATTCGAGTTCTAAGTGCTAGCTATATTGATGAGAAATTTAATGTCAATCTTCATACAGAGTCGAAAGAGTACCACTACTATTTCTCATCAAAACAAGTTTCCCACTCAAATTTAAATGAAATCATTTATTATCATCCTGAATCTCTTAATATAGATAAAATGAAACACGCCTGTGAGGTCTTAAATGGATCACATAATTTCTCTGGTTTTTCTGTTGAATCAAGTACCGATGGAAATCCCTTTAGAGAAATATTTACTGCTACAATTGAACAAACTTCATTTCCTCCCTTTAATAATGAAATCTATTATCTGAAGATAGTTGGGAGTGGTTTTTTAAAGTATATGGTACGTTATTTAATGTTTGCATTGTTTGAAATTGGCAAAGGATCATTAGAGATATCTGACTTTAAAAAAATTTTAACCGATGGGAGAGAAGATTATAAACTAAAAAAAGCCCCTCCCCATGGACTACACCTTATGCATATTTCCTACTAAGTTATTTCAAAAAATACATCCAACTATAGTCGATTAAATCTGTAAACATATGGAATAGAAGTCCAATTGAAATAACCCTCACTTTATTAAAATAAAGAAATATGATGTAAATTCCAATCGCTGGGTAAGAATGGAGAAGATGATGCCCAATGCTTAACCTATCAGGGTCAAATATAGGAGTTGATAATAAATGATCTAAATCTACTAACATCGTGCATATAAAAATTAACCATACTTTTCGCCACTTAGGTTTGTAGAAAAAATAAGCAATAATTCCAGGTACTAAGAAGTGCATACTATAGTGGATACTATTTCTTATTAAACTGACACCAAAATCGTCCACAAATACTTCCTCATTTAAGTCTCTATGAATAATAAAAAACTTTTCTTTTAATGACAAAAATACCTCCTAATTATAGTATTTAGTCATGTATAAGCTTAGACCCTACCAACAGGAAGCCGTTGATAACACATTGGCTTACTTTAGAAAGAAGCGCCAGCCAGCTGTGATCGTTCTACCTACTGGTGCGGGGAAAAGTCTTGTGATTGCTGAGCTGGCAAAAGTCGCAAAAGGCCGTGTACTTGTTCTTGCTCATGTAAAAGAATTAGTAGAGCAAAATCATGCTAAGTACGAAAGCTACGAGTTAAAAGCTGGAATTTTCTCTGCAGGGCTGAACCGTAAAGATAACACTAATAAAGTTATATTTGGAAGTATTCAATCAGTTGCACGAGCTGAAGATAGTTTCTTCGAAGACTTTAGTCTTCTCATTATTGATGAGTGTCACAGAGTTAACTCAGAAAATGATACTCAATACTCAGATGTTATTAAAAAGCTCAAAAGAGGTAACGAGCAGTTATGCACTCTTGGGCTAACAGCAACACCTTACCGCTTAGGTGTTGGGTGGATTTATGAATTTAACCATAAAGGAATCATACAAACGACAGAGAAGAGGTTTTTCAAACAATGCGTATATGAACTGCCATTAGAGTATATGATTCGAAATCATTATCTAACTCCACCTGTAAAAGTAGATATTCCAGTAACATCTTACGATTTTTCAGAGCTTACAGACACAGGACGGATGTACTCAACAACGCAAGTTGAAGAATTAGTAAAAAAGCAAAAAAGATTAACTCCGCTTATCATTAAAAATATTATCGATATAACTGAAAGCTATCATCGTAAAGGTGTCATGATTTTTAGTAGCACAGTTAGACATGCTGAAGAAATACTAAGTTATTTACCAAAAGAAGATTCTCGAATTATTCTCGGCGATACAGAAAATGCTGAAAGAGATATTATTATTAAAGATTTTAAAAATAAAAGGTTCAAGTATCTCGTTAATGTCTCAGTACTCACAACAGGTTTTGATGCTCCACATGTTGATGTGATTGCGATCTTAAGGCCAACAGAGTCAGTTAGTCTCTATCAGCAAATTATTGGACGTGGATTAAGACTTGATACTGATAAGAAAGATTGTTTTGTGTTGGACTATACTGGCATGGGCCATAATATCTATAGCCCTGAAATAAGTGATAAGAAGCCTATAAAAGAGTCTGTTCCCGTTAAAATTGAATGCCCAAAGTGCAATCATATGAACGATTTTTGGGGAAAACGTGACTTAGATGGAGAGGTTTCTGAACACTATGGACAAAAATGTAAAGGTGCCATTCAAGACCCTCAAACATATGAGTACGAAGCTTGTGGACACAGATTCAGATACAAGATTTGTAATAAATGTCAGGCAGAAAATGATATTTCGGCGAGAAGCTGTAGAAAGTGTACTGAAATTCTTGTGGATGCAGATTCAAAACTGAAACAAGCAAGGTTGTCTAAGGATACTCATATATTAAAACCCGACACCGTAGAGTTCGAAGAACAACTAGATAACAAGGGACAGGCCTTTTTAGAAATTAAATACTATGACTATGACTCCGATTATCTATCTGAACATCATTATTTAAATAGTGAAACAAGTATTAAAAGATTTAATATAAATTTCCTACGCTCTCATATGAAACTACCCGAACTGAGACTTAATATTGAACATCCGCAACAGGTCATTAATATTAGAAATCATCTTAGAATGCCCTCATATGTCATCGCAAGAAAGCAGGGTAAATTTTGGAAAATAACTGAGAAAATTTTTGCAGACGAGATATAAGGAATTTATGAATCAACAATGGAAGACTATCACTATTATCACAAGCCTCTTTATAATTTTTATAATTGGAGTTGTTGGATTAGGAGGAGCACTAACTCCATTAATTATCGCCTCTGCACTTTCATATCTTCTCTTCCCTTTAATCAAAAAAATTGAAGGAAAAGGATTGAAGCGCGTCTACTCTGTTAGTATTATCTTTGTCTTTCTCACTTTAATTCTTGTCACTATTACCGCTTCCGTTATCCCAGGACTGGTTAGTGATGGACACAAGTTCTTAACAGACCTTCCTCAGAATACAGCAAAGGCAATTAATAGGGCCGAAGACATTGCCAGTAACTTTGGCCATGAAATTGAAATAAATAAAGAATCAATCATTTTATTTATAAAGGATCATATCTCTAGCTTATCTACGGGCATAATTAAAAGTGTTTCGACGGGTATAAAGACATCCTTTGGAGGAATTTCAAGTTGGCTCGTAGCGATACTAAATCTCTTTTTGATCCCATTATTTTTCTTTTATGTTATTACTGATTATGAGAAACATATAAGCTCAATCAAGTCTTTAATACCAAAGTCCTTTATCCCAAAACTATCTCACTACAGTCAATTAACAAATACTGTTTTAAGTGGGTATATAAGAGGACAATTATTAGTCGCATTATGTCTGGCCATACTTTACGCCATTGGTCTTTCAATAGTAGGGCTTAAATTTGGTATCCTTATAGGTATTGTATCCGGATTAATTAGTATTATTCCATACGCTGGCTTTACTCTTGGCTTTCTGGCAGCACTCGTAGTGGGACTTGCTCACTACTCTGGAATAGGTCAAATTACTGGAATTATTATTGTTTTTGTCATTGTTCAAACTTTGGAAGGTTTACTCATAACACCAAAGCTTGTGGGTGATAAGGTAGGCCTCAGTGCTTTCACTACCATGCTCGTACTTATAGTAGGTGGAAATCTATTTGGGCTAATAGGTATGCTCATCGCGATACCTATCGCGGCCATTTTAAAGTCCGTCTTATCTGAATTAAAGTCTGAGTATCAGCAGCTAGATTTTTATAAGGATTAAGGTACTTAATTGTGGTCATTTAGCTCGATATACCTTCAAAAAAGATTTAAATGTAAGGTTTTTGCGATAGCTCTTTTCTTTCCGAAAAAGTAAGATTAATGACTGGAGAATACTATTATGAATAGAACTTTTTTTATCTTTTTACTGCTTTCGCAATCTGTTATGGCAAACACTGACTTTTTAAAAGATGCACCATTGGAATGGTTAATCGCAGATACACTCCAGCATAAGATCTATGAACATGGACATCTTGATAAAGATGATCAATTAATAGAAGAAATATTTAGCTCGATTCAATATGATAAGATAAATGATGAAATCATACTCACTTCAAATAAGAAAACTTATGCTCTTCAGAAAAACCTTATCCAGCATTTAGAAAAGAAATACTCCGAAAATAATAAAACTTCTAAAAATCAAAAGACATTTCTGGATCAAACACCGATCGCAGAAGTAACGCTTTATAAAACAAATGTGAAACCAAAAGGTCACTACTACTTTAACCATATTCATACTGATATTAGCCAAGATAATAGCTCCCTTAAGTGGCTGAAGCTAACGCCAAAAGAAACTTACAGTCGTTTAGATAACTTCTTAAAACGAAGAAAAATGCAAGGGACAGTGGCATTTACCGATCATGATACCGACATCGCATTTGATAGAGTTGCTCCTATAAAAAATGATAGACTCAATATTTTAAGAGGTGTTGAGTGGGGTGGTAAGACACATATGTGTTTAATAGGAATAAAAGAAAATTGGGATAATCTCCCTAATGGAAGAGAGTACACAGGTGAAGAGTCTGTAAGACAAAGTAGATCAAGTGATGGTTTTAGGATTATCAATCACCCAAATAGAAAAACACCTTTCCCTTATACCTCATGGTTAGGTGTAGACGGAGTAGAAGTATGGAATACTGCTCTTGAAAACTCTCCGTTTCTTAGATTAGATCTCAAGAGATCAGATAATCGTAATGCCTTTAAGCAGTGGCATAACTCCATTAAGGACAATAAGAATTACACTGCAGTGGCAGGCTCTGACTTTCATTTTATGATTCCTTGTTTCTCTGAAAGAACACTTACCTACCCTTTAAACTTTATTCCGACTGCTGATACATCTCAAACAAAGGCCTACTTAAAAGAAGGACGAAGCTCATTTTTAACTAGACCTGATGCGCCCAAGTTAACTTTACAGGCGAAGTTCGAAGGTGAGGAAAGCTGGACAGACATGGGTGGAAAAATCTCTGGTCAAGGAAACTTAGAAGTTCAACTTTACGGTGATTTTTCAGACTCTAGAAAGAAAATCGGTGGTGTTTGTTATAATATTGTAAATAGTTTCTACAGAACACTCACTTTTTGGAAGAAGCGCTTTTGGGAGATAAGATTTTTCAACCAAAATGGTGATTTGGTTGGAAAAAGAAAAATCAATCCAAAGTGGTATAACTATAAGAAACACTTTAAGGCGACTCTTAGTATGCCGATTGATAGTCAAAATACAATTAGAGCGGAACTATGGTCTGTAAATAATAAGACTGACTTTCTTGACTTACTGGGTGCAACAAACCCTATTTACATTAATTGGAAGAAATAACGGTGAGTAACTTTTTAGATTTATCAAGATTCAAGGTAAGCTCAATAAACACCAATATTGAATCGGCCGACGAGAAATTGAAAATTGATTATGTATACTCGGCAATCGGTTGGTTCTTTATATCATTTTTTGGGACAACTTGGATCCCAAAATCTATAAGTTTTACTTGTATAGAGACTAATGAAGTATTTGAACATCTTACAGATAAAGAATTAATTAAATATTATATGCTCTATAGCAAGAAGTAAGGGGTTTTAGTTACCCCCTTACCTTTCCAGTAAAATCTCTTAATTTGAAAATTTTATAACCTCTAAACAGCGCTTATTTTCTTGGTGAGAAACCAACATTTCCTTCAATACTCCAGCTTGAAGGTCAGGGTTCCTCTTAATAAACTTGTCCTGTGCATTTATTGTTTCCTGCAAACAGTTCTGTGTACTCAAAACAGTGAACTTTTCCGCAACGTCTAAGCTTTTATTATTATTAACCCAGTTCATATCTTTAAAAAAGTCTACATAGTTTGATCTCAGTTTACTTTGATGTCTTGGAAATAAATTTCTAAGAACCGTTTTTAAATCTGAAAAAGAGTATTTAGACTTATTTTTTAAGTATTCAGCTATCCATTTCTGCTTAGTTGGCCAGTCAGGTCTAATTGCTTCAGATGCAATCTTCATTTTTTTTCCACGGCTCGTACCGTCTTTCAGTGATTCTTTTCTTGCGAGCTCTAAACCATACTTATGATTAAAAGCATTTAGTTTTAATATTAAGCTCCAGCGTTTATCTTGATCAATAGCAAGCCCTTTGAATTTTAAACTGCCATCAAGGATTTGCATTATATTGAAGATTCCACGGTCGCTCTTTGCGATCCGAACATAACTCCTATAAAGAATTTTCTGTATTTCAGATTTAGGTTTTGATTGTTTTAAACGCTTTAATATTTTGTCTTCAAAGCTACTAACCATCTCATTACTTGCTTTTTTAGTTAATGAATAATCATGTGTTCCATAGAACATTACACTTGGAGCATTCGATCTTCTTCCGTAAATTGTCCCTAGAACTTTGGATAGAATCTTATCATCTTGCTCACTACTTATAGCTTTTGTTTCAACAAGCTTTGCATAGTCTTTGTAGCTATATTGGCCGTAATAAACCATTTGCCAAAGTGTTGACCACAAGAGCTGTCTTAAAAACGAGTCTGAGACTTTATTAATATTTTTTTGCATTTCGACTAAAGTTTTACTATCTAATTGAACCATAATATAGTCGTGATCATTATAATTTGGAAATACCATTTTTGGACAATTCATACCAATTGCTTCTGGTATCATCTTAGATCTTTCAGAAATATTTACTTTTATGACATTTTCTACATTATAAAGCTCATTAACAAAAGCGATTTCAAATGCATGAGGTCTTATATGATCATTTTTTGATAAGTCCTTTTGAACAACATTAAAGCTATCAACTTTATTGTCCTTACATGAATATGCTGTGGCAATTGTATTTACCCCAGTTGTTTGTAGCCACTTCTTTTGCCACACCTCTAAGTCTTTACTAGACCCATCACTAAGGGCATTCATAAAGTCTTTCAACTTTGTATTGGAGTTTGCATGTCGTTTAAAATATGTCTGTAATCCTTTTTTAAAGCTCATCTCTCCAAGATAGTAGTGAATTTGCTTTAAAGATGATGCTCCTTTTCCATATGTAATTCCATCAAAGTTAGCAAAAGCTTGGGTAGTATCTGGAACATCAGCCTCTATAGGATGAGTCGTTACAAGTTGATCCTCCCATAGCGCCCATTCCTTAGTACCTCTAAAGTCTTTAAACGCTTTCTTTTTAAAAACTGTAATACGACTAACTCCAAGGTTTGCCATATATGTAGCAAAACTCTCATTTAACCATAGATCATTCCACCAATCCATCGTGACAAGGTTTCCAAACCACATATGTGCCATCTCATGAAATATGACATTAGCATGTCTCCTTCTAAGAGACTCAGGCTTAATACCACGGCTTACATACCCTTCACTAAAGGTCACAGCAGCAACATTTTCCATTGCACCAGCATTAAAGTCAGGGACAATGAGTTGATCATACTTTTTATATGGATATGGATAGCCGAAGTATTCATCTAAAAACTCGAAACTCTGTCTTGTAAAAGTAAACCAATCCTCTGTGTTTACATATTTTTTTAAACTTTGCCTTACAAAAACGCGGCTTGGATACTTTGCCTTCTTATCAGTGAATACATGGTAAGGCCCTGCATGTAAGGACCAGATGTACGTACTAAAAACAGTACTTACAGGAAAATTCCAAGTCTTGAATTCTTTATTATTATCGATTGAGTTTGGTAAAGTTGAAGTTACGACTTGCCAGTTCTTTGGCGCATGCACAGTCATTTTATAGCTTGCTTTTAAATTTGGCTGATCAAAACATGGAAAGACTTGATTTGCATCAAATGGTTCTAGATCTGTATATGTATAAATCTTTTTATCTTTAGGATCCACAAATCGATAGAAGCCACTACCGTTTCGACTATAATCCTTTGTATAACTCACTTCAATACTATTAAGTCCTTCAACCAAGTCTTCACTTTTTATTAAAATATAATGTTGATTATAATCTGCAGTAAGAATTCTCTTATTCACGAGTAATTGACTTATTTTTCCTCGGTAGAAATCTAGTCTTAAGTCTGTTGAACTATCTGAGAGATTAAATTTTATTAAGCTTACTCCTTCATAGCTTTCTTTTTTTTCCGATAAATCAAAAATTAATTCATATTTAACATCACTAACCTTATTAGATCGAAACTTAGCTTCTTCTTCAGTAAGCTTAGGAGCGTCAGTTGCTTTAAGCTCAGTTCTTGTGGGGGCCATAGAACAGGAGTATCCAACGAATAAACTGAATAGTAAGATTGAATTTAAATTGAATTTTGATAATTTCATGGTGAGGCCTTAGAGCTATGAACTTGTTATTGTCATAGAATACTAGAAACCATCAGCATAAATGTAAATTAATATATATTAACTCGGCACAGTGTGTCGGCTATTATTTAGACAAAATTAGAGATTAAGTCTTTAAGTTGCTTATCGAGATCGTTATCAAGAATCTTTCCATCTTTAAAGTTATCAAAGAAGCTTGGCAAGCTGAAGCTAGCAATTGATTTCGCTCCTCTGTAGGGAAGAACCCTTTTTAGGTTTTCAAGGTTTGATTTCCCCCCTCTTGCTCCTGGAGATGTTGCCATTAAAAAAACGGGCCTATCATTGAATATTGATCCCTCATCAACTCTAGAAATCCAATCTAGATAATTTTTTAAAAATGCTGGAACCATTCCGTTATGCTCAGGAGTTCCCATGATAAAAGCATCTACTTCAAGAAATTTTTCACGTAGCTCCTTTATATCAGCCGGTATCCCCATACTCTCTTCTAGATCTGCTCCATATATAGGTGCATGATAGTGCTCAAGTAAAACAACTTCGACTTCCACCTCTGCCTTGGTCCCACCTGAGTTTATAAGTTCACAGGCATAGTTCACGAGTTGCTTATTAATTGACTTAGAACTATTGCTACCAGTAAATGCGAGAATTTTTTTCATTATTTGTTCCTTACCCTTATAGAGATCTTTACTCTTTTATTGTATTATAAGTTCATGGATAAAAATATATTTTTTATATTACTGTGTTTTACACTTTCAATAAGTACATTTGCACAAGAAACACCCGTTTACGCTGAAGGCACGATTACTATAGAGGCAAGTCCTGAAGAGGTTTGGGCTTATCTTGCTGATGACAATAATGCACGAAATTGGTCGATCTTCTTCTCGTCCATTACGCCATGTCCAGAAGAAGCTTGTCCGACAAATAAAGTTAAAAAAGCTGGCGAGATTGGACATATAAGAAGAAGTCATAGAAATTCGGATAAAAGTGGTCTTCGATGGGATGAAGAAACAATAAAAATAATCAAAGAGAAGTTAAGCTTGTATAAGGCGATAAGAGCTCACGATTTTGTTGGGTACGGGGAGCTTGGCCAGAGATCTGAGCATCTAGTAGAACAAATCTTTAATCGTACTGAAAACAATGAAACAGAGTTAACCTTTAGGTCATCACTATACCCACACAAGGACTTAACCGCCGAGGTAACAGAGTTTGAATATTCGATGATGAACTTTTTCTTTAAATATGTTTCAAAAGATAGAGCAAGCGAGATGTTTCAGAAAAATCTAGAAAATATTAAAGCTGCTGTTGAGAAGGGTGACAACTATCAAAGAGTTCACCCCTACAAAAAATACTGTGAACCTGACGAATGGCTTTGTTTTAAATTTTTACAAGATTATTAGACTATCTCATTAGAATATATATTTTTGTAATTCCACTATCACTTTCAACTAATATCTTGTGATCAAAAAACATTTCTTTTAAAGCTGGTAAGTACTGATCAGCATAATCACTTGGATGAGATAAATGAATCTGCCCCCTAGGACTAATAATCCTTAGAACCTCTTCCATCGTTTTGAGTTGAATCGGAGCATTTTCAAGATAAACAATATCTACGACTCGTGATTCAATAGGTATATTACCACCACTACCAGGCAGCCAATTTGGAATAAAGCGTCCGGACTCTCCAGTTGTAGTCGTGAGTGGATTGGGATTTAGATTTATAGCTCCCTGATACCTTCCCTCACCGCCTATATCTAGAATCACATCTTGTTCAGATAAAAGTCGCTTATCAACCATTTTCCCGGCAATAATTGATGGATCTGTCTGATTTTTAAGGATTAATCCATAAGCATCTTCACACCCATTAGCATAAAGCAATGAGCTATAAATTGTTAGAATGAATAGTATTAGTCTTATCACAATAGATTTATCGGTTATTTCCTTCATTTCTCTTAAAAAACTATAAAAACCACAAATAATTTTATATATATAAGTATCCAATTTTATTGATACCTAATGGGGAAAAGACATATGAGAACTAGCGAAATACGAGATAAATTTGTAAACTACTTTGTTTCTAAAGGTCACAAGCACCTTCCTTCAGCCTCTATCATCCCACATAATGATAAAACTCTCCTCTTTACCAATGCCGGAATGGTACAGTTCAAAGATATGTTTACAGGAAAAGCTAACCCTGAAAGTAAAAGAGCAGTCACCATTCAAAAATGTGTTCGTGCAGGTGGTAAGCATAATGATCTTGAGAATGTAGGTTTCACTTCACGTCACCATACTTTTTTTGAAATGATTGGTAACTTTTCTTTTGGAGATTATTTTAAAAAAGAAGCTATTGCTTATGCTTGGGAATTCCTAACCGTTGAATTAAAAATACCAAAAGAAAAACTCTATGTAACTTGCCATACAACTGATCAAGAAGCAGCTGAAATATGGCATACGCAAGAAGGTGTTCCTAAAGACAGGATTTTCTTTCTCGGTGATAAAGATAATTTTTGGGAAATGGGAGAAGTAGGTCCCTGTGGACCATGCTCTGAAATATTCTATGACCATGGACCAGAACATTCAGACCCTAAAGCGAATACAGGTGAGTGTATTCTCAACGATGAAGACCGCTATGTAGAAATTTGGAATTTAGTTTTCATGCAATATGAAAAATACAAAGAAGATGGTGAGGTTAAAAGACGAAATCTTCCTAAGCCTTCTGTGGATACTGGTGCAGGTGTTGAAAGAATCGCAGCAGCAATGCAGGGAACATATAATAATTTTGATAGTGATGCTTTTACTATCATCATGAAAGAGATAGAGAGTATTTCTCAAAAAAAATATACCGAGAACCCTTTATGGATGAGAGTTATCGCTGACCATGCTAGATCATGTACTATGATGTTAGCTGATGGTGTTGTTCCTTCAAACGAAGGGAGAGGTTATGTTTTAAGACGTATTATCAGACGCGCCGTTCGCCACCTTGATTTATTAGAAGTTACAGATATCTCTTTTTATAAATTAGTTCAGCCTGTCTTTGATAGTCTTGGAAATCAATACGCTGAAAATAAAAAGAATAAAGACTTTGTTATTAAATACCTAAGACTTGAAGAAGAAGGCTTTAGAAAAACTCTTGCATCTGGACTTAAACTATTAGAAAAAAATATTAAAATGCTTAAGAAGAGCAATCTAAAAGTTCTAAGTGGGAAGGAAGCATTCTTACTCTATGATACACATGGCTTCCCCATTGACCTCACTGAAATGATTCTAAAAGAGCAGGGCTTTGAAATTGATTTAACCGGCTTTACAACTGAGATGAAATCACAAAAGGAAAGGTCTAAAAAGGCAGGAGACTTTTCTGCTGACGTAGATAATTCAAAAGAATTCTATCAAATCAAAGAAACAAAGGGTGACTCGAAGTTTGATGGATATAATAAAACTCAGTTGAAGGCGACTCTTCAAGGCAGTGTAAAAATTGGAGATCGCTATGCTTTAGTTTTTGATCAAACACCGTTTTATGCTGAAGGTGGGGGACAAGAAGGGGACGCTGGTGAGATCTTTGATGGAGAAAAGTTGGTAGCAACTATTTCAGATACCAAATCTCCGGTGGAAGGTATTAATGCTCATATCTCTGACAACAATCTAGAGATTGGTAAATCATATGACCTCAAGGTTAATGAACAAAAAAGAAAATATACAACTTACAACCATACAGCAACTCACTTACTTCAAGCAGCGCTCATAGAAGTTCTTGGAACTCATATTAAACAGTCCGGATCTAGTGTAGGACCGTCAAGACTCCGTTTTGACTTCACACATCCAGAGTCTGTAACCAAAGATCAAATAGTAAAAATCGAAAGAATTGTTAATCAACAGATTAAAAGGTCTACTCCTGTTGAGCCTGAAGTCATGAGTAAGGATAAGGCAGTTGCTAAAGGGGCCACAGCTCTTTTCGGTGAAAAATACGGAAATGAAGTTCGCGTGATTGATATCCCAGGTTTTTCAATTGAACTATGTGGTGGAACTCATGTCTCGAATACTTCTGAGATAGGATATTTTAAAATACTTACGGAAGGATCTCTCGCCTCAGGAATTAGAAGAATAGAAGCCTGCACTAATATAGGGGCTTTTGACTATATTGATTCAAAGCTAGAAGTACTTTCTCAAGTTGAGCAATCTATGAATGCTAAAGACCAACTACTACTGACAAAGCTTGATCAACTTCAAAAAAGTTTAACTGATGCTAATAAGGCGAATCAAGCTTTGAAGGATCAACTACAAACTGTTAATGCTCAAGGTATGTTTGATGGTGTTAGCGAAGTCAAAGGCAGCCAAGTTTTTAAATATATTGAAGCGAGCAAAGAGGATGATATTAGAAAAGTTGGTGATCTTTTTATTGATAAATATCCAAACGGAATTGTTCTTATCTCCTCAAACAAAGGCGCTAAAGTTTCTGTTCTGTTAAAGACTTTTAGAAATAATTCTGAGTACAAGTGCTCTGATATTTTACGAGAATCAATGGCAGTATTCGGAGGTAAAGGCGGAGGTAAGCCAGATATGGCCCAAGGCTCAGTTGAAGAATCTAACCTTGAGCAATTTGTTAAGGAAGTAACTTCTCGCATCATTTAGTTAACCTAAAATTGACATAAACCTGATTCAACTGACAAGTAGATTTAATAAGCTGATTACAGAAACAAAATAACTTTGTTTCTAATCAGTCTTGTTAGCTGCTCTTTGATTACATCCTAATTTTTCATTGTCCTTCCTAATTAACTCTTAAATTCCAGCAGCTAACAAGACAACTATTTTTTCTCAAAAAAAGGAATGACTTCGGGGATAGGTTTATCTTCAAAGATTGCAAATATAATTTCTTTAAAACTATCTTCTCTAAAGGGTTTGGTAAAATAGGCAAGAACACCTAGAGACTTACAAATACTAATGATTGATTTATCTGCATCTGCAGAAATAACAATAATTTTCAAGCTCTCGCTCATAGGGTCTTCTTTAATTCTAGAGATTAAATCAATTCCATCCATATCAGGCATATTAAGATCTGTTATTAATAGATCGTAAGGGGTGTCGTTTAGTGTTGAGTTCGCTATCTCTTCCCATACTTCAGCGCTCGACTCTGGAGCAGTAACATCTGTGAAACCCATTTTTTTAAGTCTCGATGATACGACAGCACGTGAGAAGTCAGAGTCCTCAGCGATTAAAATTCTTTTTTCTAATATTATATTATTCATATTTTCTCTTTGAGTTATTCTGACTTAAAGTCTCATCAAGATCAATACTCGGTATGTAATAAAAAAAAGGCCGTCTGTATTAGACGGCCTATAAACAAATTATATGAAATTACTTCTAGTTTCTTCTTCTTGGTCTTACAACATCTCTTCCTGTTCTTCCGTGTCCTCGACCACCGATTACAACATCTCTTCCTGCTCTACCGTGGTCTCTACCGTAATCTCTACCGTAGTCTCTACCCATAGTGCTATCAACTACACATTGACCTCGGCTTCCACGTCCACCGTAGTTACCAGCTCTTGATCTAGCATTTTGACATTGTCTTCTCGCCTGCATACATGCTTGCTCTTTTGCTTGGTATCTATCTCTTGCTACAGCTGATGCGTAGAATGTTTGAAATGTTCTATGGCCTCTAGGTCCTGTAAGTCTTGCCGTACATGACATACTTACGTTATTACGATGTCCGTTACCTCTACGTACCTTTTCACATGTTTGGATTGGTGCTCTGTAGTAACCACCTCTTTTAACCCGCCTACATTGTTGTTTAGCTTCCTGACAAGCATCCTGTCTATCGTATCCATGTCCTCTGAAAACTTCTAAAAGTTTACCGCGTCCATTTTTAAGTTCTACTTTACACTGTGCAGCTTCAGCTTCTGAGGCTCCTACAGTTATCATTAATGTTAGTGTTAATACTGTTAATAAAGTTTTCATAAATAAACCCTCCAAAGATTTCCCCATGTGCTTTTTTTTCCTAAAAAAGTACGATTAAACTTATATAAGCAATAGCTGTGCCAAAAAACATGGGAGTAAAATCAGGCACTAGACGCAGCGCAAGGTGCATTATTCCGAGTCATTTTGTCACCATAAAAGAGTTTCAGCTGCATTTTGCCAAAAAAGTACCAACCAAAAGTAGTTTAAATAACCCTCTAAAACTCCGATAAGCTTTAAAAGGATAATTTATGAAAAAGCTTACAAACAATCTTACTTTTTGGGTCTTTATTTCGGCCATACTCGGCTACTTCTTATCTGCTCAATTTGGCAATAAGGAGTGGTTAACTCAATCGGAGCTTCCTCTTTTTTATGAGTTGCTTCTTCTTGTTAAGTCTGTTTTTCTAAGCTCACTCACAATGATGGTTGCACCAATTATCTTCTTTTCTCTTTTAGGTGGAATCTTAAATATTGGTGAGTTAGCAAAGCTCAAAACAATGGGCTCCGTCACCATTACCTATTACTTATCCACGACTATCATTGCCATTATCATCGGGCTGACTGCGGTTTTCTTTGTTCATCCTTGGAAGAATTCTGATGTGACATTGCAAAGCTTTGTGCCTGAAGCTAATACCGTACAAGATAGAGTCACATATAAAAAGCCCAAGTCATTAATCAAAAGTAATGATGATTCAGTTATCATGATTATCAAAGGTGTTTTTGATAAGGCACTCGTAAACCCGTTTAAGGCCCTCAGTGAAAACAATATTTTAGGTATTGTAACCAGTGCCTTGCTATTGGGACTTGCCCTTATTTTTGTCCATGCTGGGGATAGCCCTTTATTTAAAATTACAGAGGATATTAACTCCGTCATAAATAAGATTCTTCACTGGATAATTAAAACAACCCCTTATGGTATATTTGCCATTGCTTTTGAGTTTCAGCTCAAAACAAGTGGAGCGATTATTTCAGAACTAGTTAGTTTTTGTGTACTCGTATTCTGTGCAACTATGATTCACGGAGCGATAGTTCTCCCCTCAATTGCATGGGTTTTTGGTGGAGTTAAGCCACTTGATTTCTTCAAGAAAGCTGCCAGACCGATGATGATTGCATTTTCTACTTCTTCTAGTGTTGCTGCTCTACCTGTTTCAATGCAAACGACAGAAGAAGAATTTGGTGTTTCTGAAGGAGTAAGTGGGTTTGTCTTCCCGCTTGGGGCGACAATGAATATGGATGGGACCGCCCTTTTTGAGGGAATAGCTGCTGTTTTCTTAGCTCACCTTTATGGTATTGATCTTAGTCCCGTCGCTACATTTTCTATCTTTTTCATGTCTATGGTTTCATCAATTGGAGCTCCTGGTATGCCATCTGCTAGTATGAGTGGTATGCAAATCGTACTACTTGCTGCTGGAATTCCCCTAGAGGCCATCGGTATACTAATTGTCATAGATAAGCCCCTTGACACTTTTCGTACAGCAGTTAATGTTGAAGGTGACATTATTGGAGCAATAGTTACTCAAAACTATTTAAACAAGAAGCTGAAAAAAGTTTAAGAATTATGATTAAAAAGAAAGAGCCTAAAGAAATTAACGTCGATGAAATAGATATGGATCTTATGAAAGAGAGAACCACTGATATTCCATCCATTTTACGATATGCCCATACTGTAGGGGGATTCAGTGTTGTACCTACTGAAGAAGGTCATATTAAATCCAATGCCGTTGCAGCCATGGAAGATCAAACTCAAATGCAACTTGATCAAATTTTCACACAAATGCAACTTCTCGCAGAACAAGCTAATACTATAAAAGAACGTGCTGATATTTCATATCAAATCTATAATGCCAAAATGAATTTCAAACCTCTGATAGGTAAAACTTATTTCTTATATGCCAAGAAAGCGGAACGAGTATTATCAATTGTCTCTCCAGAAGAATGGGGAAAGAAAATTCCCTTTGATGAATTTGTCGCGAAAGTCACTCTTTTATCTGATCATACTTGGAAAGTTGAAAAGTAAATTATCGGACTTGTCTAATACCACAGGTTGAAGCAATAACTAATTCATCCATATCTTTTGCTCGTGAAAGTCCCTGCCTCGAATGCCAGCGTCCATCAAAACATACTGAAGATTCTCCCTCACATTGACCGTACTCTTTTTTGGTAGAGCTACTATAACAAGTCCGACTCTGTTTAAAGCCACACGCACTTGCAACTCTCACATCATCAATTTTCATTGGATTTTCTAATGCTGATTTTGCATACCACTTACCTTGATAACAAATAGATGTACTCCCCTTGCAGTTTTCATAATATGCGCCATTATAATCACTAATACATCCGCCAGACTGAGATGATATCTCGACTTCACAAGGACAAACTTTAACCGGTGCTTCACCGGAGTTAGGAAGAGTATCTATAAGTGCTGTAAGTGCATCTTGAGTTTCATCTGCCACAACTTTTTCTATATCAGTATAAACATTCAGTGGAAGATCTTTATTTAAAATCTCTCTGATACCTACAAATTCAACGCCAAGGCACTTTGCCTTCATAATCACTTCATCTAATACAGTCTTGCGACTATTTTCTTTAGAAGGGAGAACATTCACTCTCTGTATATCATGTAACAAGCTTATAATATGCCTATGACTACTATTACATAGATTTTTTAAAAAATTATCTACATAGATATCTTGATTACTTTCGTTATACCTTCCTGTTGAATCTTCTGAATCATGATTCCACCCCACATGTGAATACCCTTCACTGGCAGCATTTCTCATCGCAGCTGAGTGGTGAAGAATATAGTCGTCCCTTCCAGCTTGCCTACTCATTCCCTCTCGCCTTTTAATTTCATTTAACTCTATGGGACTAGGGGTAATACCGCGAGCGTAGGGAAATCTAATAAGTCGATTATCCTTTTTTGAAAATGCACCACCTGTTGCCCTATCAAGCCATGCTGTTGACGCTTGAATATCAGCAAGGCTTTCTGAAGCGTCGAAACTCTCCCTATGCTCTCCACCAATTATTCGCGTATCATGGGCGATATGCTCGTGCCCGTGAGTCGCCAAAACATGCTCTCGGCTTTCTTGAATTTTTCTAACAAGTTCCATTCTTTTTTGATTATTAGACTTGTCTAAATTTGCAGTTGTGACAAAGAATGTTGCAGGTACTTTATGTGGATTTTTTAATGACTCTAATATCTTTGGGGTATAGGTAGGATGTGGTCCATCATCAAAAGTTAAATGAACTTTTTTTCCAATACATTTGCTCGTATTAATATCTTTCTTTGGAAATGAACAATCCCACCTTGCATGAACTACGCTAGGCCCCAGCAGGGATAAAAAGAAAGTACATAATATTAGAGATTTAGCCACATAAACCTATCGGCAGACTCAAGTATTTTCTAAAGTCATAGAGGTTTTTGCTTACTATCTTCAAGTGCTTGAAATATCTATAATATAGAAATGAAAATACTAACTATATTTATGACATTCTTTATTACTCAAGCCTTTGGAGCGGAACTAAAAATAGAACCCGTTTACGGAGTTGAACGAACCCAAAAAGAATTTCCAAAACCTGCAAGATATAAAACTGAAACCTTCGCAGGGATTAGAGCTCTTTACGGAGTTCCGGTTTTCTCTTTTGAGGTTGAAGTTAATCAATCTATAAGTAAAGAAGATTTTCCAGAAGACGATCTAGAAGTAACCTATAATAGTCAAAAAGCCTTAATCGGTTTTAGATCATATCCAATAAAATCTAAAGTGGTTGGAATCTACCTAAGATTTGGCGCACGTGGATCTCAAAACAAAAGAGACATTACTGAAGCAGGAGAAAGCAGAACTGAAACAGACCCTATAAGTTTTGATCCATATGCTGGAACAGGCCTTACCCTTGCTGCTGGGAAAAACTTTGCTCTAAATGCTGGAGCCACTCTTGTATACAATAAAAATGCAGACTCATCTGAGCAGTATGATACAAGGTACACCTTTAGCTTTACTATAAAGGCTGGCTCTAAGTAATATCAAAATCTAGACACTAAAAATTTTAAGGAGTATATATGAAAAAGGTCTGTATTATTGCAGGTAAGAGAATTCCGTTTATGAGATCCAGTACAAACTATATGGGGCTGACTCTGAGAGATCTAATGAAGCCAGCGATGGAAGAACTAGTATCAGAGCTCAAATTAGAAGGAAAGCAATTAGGTGAAGTTGCCATGGGAGCAGTCAATAAACATGCTTATGACTTTGCCCTAGCGAGAGAGATGGTTCTTGATTCAAAGCTCTCTCCTAATACTCCTGCAACTGACTTACAAAAAGCCTGTGGGACATCTCTCGAAACTGCGATACTTGTTGCCAATAAAATAGCTCTTGGACAAATAGATTGTGGTATTGCTGGCGGTGCAGACACAAACTCAGATGTTCCCATTGAATTTAAAAAAAGTTTTTCAGACAGATTACTCAAACTTGCAGCTGCAAGGACTATGGGTCAAAAGCTTAAAGCACTTGCCGGTTTCTCTCCAAGTGAACTTATGCCAAAGCTACCAGCGATTAAAGAAGGTCGTACTGGAAAAAGTATGGGTGAATCGTGCGAGGACATGGCCAAGACATGGAATATATCTAGAGAAGCTCAAGATCAATTAGCTTTTGACTCACAAAATAAGGCTGCTGCTGCTTATGACGAAGGTTGGTATGATGACATGGTTGTTAGCTTTAACGGAAAAAAGAAAGACGGTATTTTAAGACAAGCTCCTCTTGAAAAATTAGCAAAGCTTGGACCTGCCTTTGATAAAAAATCAGGAAAAGGAACTTTAACTGCTGCCAACTCCACCGCTTTAACAGATGGAGCAAGTTGTGTTTTTCTATGTTCAGAAGAATACGCAAAAGAAAATAGCTTAGAAGTGATGGCGTATTTATCATTTGCACAGTCTGCTGCTGTAGATTTTGTAAATGATGAAGGTTTATTAATGGCACCCGCTTATGCTGTACCGAAACTATTAAAGCAAGCAGGAATAACACTTCAAGATTTTGATTTTTATGAAATACACGAAGCCTTTGCGGCCCAAGTTCTATGTACCCTAGAGGCCTGGAAGTCTGAAGCATTTTGCAAAGATAAATTAGGACTTGAATCAGCACTCGGAGAGATCGACATGAGTAAGCTTAATGTTAAAGGTGGATCTCTAGCATTAGGGCATCCCTTTGCTGCAACCGGTGGACGTATCATTACAGGTTTAGCAAAACTTCTTAATGAAAAAGGAAGTGGAAGAGGACTTATCTCGATTTGTACTGCCGGCGGTATGGGCGTGACAGCGATTATAGAGAAGTAATAAAAACCTTATGAGTCTTAAGATATTAACATTTAACATTCATAAGGGCTTCAATTGGAATAATACCCAGCTCACTCTTCATCGACTTAAAGAGAACCTCTCTCAAATAAATCCTGACATCGTCTTTTTGCAAGAAGTTGTTGGTGAGAATACAAAACATGCTACAAAATTTGAAGATTGGATTGATGATCAATTTCAATTTTTAGCACAAGATCTATGGAAGGATTTTGTCTATTCCAAGCATGCCATTTATGATCATCGTCACCATGGAAATGCTATTCTTTCAAAATATGCCATTACACAGTCAAAGGTTATTGATATCTCTCAGAACCGTTTTGAGCAACGAAGTATTTTATTTTGTGAAGTAGACCTTGGACATAAAAAAATTCACACATACTGTGTACACTTAAACCTATTACATAAAGATAGAGTAGAACAATACCAAAAAATTAATGCAGTCATTGGAAAGATATCACCGAATCAAGAACATATTATTCTTGCTGGGGATTTTAATGATTGGAACTTAAAAGCATCGCCTCACCTATTTGCTAAAAATGAGCTACATGATGCCTATAAGAGTCTTCATAAAGACTACCCTAAAACATTTCCCTCTTTCTTCCCTTTTATAAAACTAGATCGAATTTATACACATCGCCTTAAGATTGAAAAAGCTGAGGTTCTAAAAAAGGACTGGGTAAATATCTCAGATCATCTCCCATTGTATATTGAAGTAGATTTGCTATGAAAACAAGAGCAACTCAAAAAAATAGAATAATACTTATTAGAAATGGACATCAATTTATTCATACCAATATCAAACTCATTCAAGCTGCAAAAAAGTTTATTCTTCTCCATACATATATTTTTACTGAAGATGAAGTTACTACTCCTATAATCAATGCCTTATCCGAAGCTGCTGATAGAGGCGTTCAAGTATATATTTTGCTTGATGCTTTCGGCTCCAGTGATTTTCCAGCTCAAACGGTAGAAAAACTAAAAGCTCATGGTGTAAAATTTAGTTTTTTCACTCCCCTTATAAATTTGAAAAAAATTGGGCGTAGACTTCACCAAAAAATGCTTATCATAGATAATAAGATCGCTCTCACAGGTGGGATTAATCTTTCTCAAGAATTTAATAATAAGTATAAACCTTGGCTCGACTTCTCTTGCTGTATTGAAGGTGAAGAGGTCCACCACCTTTATCAACAATCACTACAATTATATCTCAGTCACTTTCCATTATCTAAAACAGAACTGCTAGGCTTTAATGAACTAAAACATTTAGCCAATGACAATGTCCTCGTTAAAACAAATGTGAATGACTTTTTCAAAAATAACCAAGATATTTTCACAAGTTATATAAAAGCGATTTCAACTGCTCGCGATGAGATAATCATTCTTGCAACTTACTTTATTCCAGGAAAGCTAATGTTAAATGAGCTCAAGAAGGCGGCAAACCGTGGTGTCGAGATAAAGCTTATCTTTGGGAAAGTCTCAGATCAACCTCTCGCTAGTATTGCTGAAAAATATCTTTACGAGTGGTATATTAAAAACAATATACAGATTTATGAATGGGGAGACAGTATCATCCATGGTAAGCTAGCCCTTATCGATAGCAAGTGGGTCACCATTGGCTCATACAATCACAACTATATTAGTCGTTACGGAAATTTAGAATTAAACCTAGAGGTTTTCAACAAAAGCTTTGCAAAAATTGTGAAGAACGAATTCAATATGATTTTATCTAGATCAAAAAAAATTCAACTCGATGATTTTGAATTTAGCACAAAGAGTCGATTGCTTTCATTTTTAGTTTATAAACTAACAAATCTTATTACATTTTTATCAATTATTCTTTTATTTAGAAAAAGTTCAGAAAGTACGGATAAGCTTTTGAAATAGTTATTCCATATAAACTTCATCATCGATAATGACTCTTGCAAAAAGAGCGGTATAGATCCCAAAGATCGCCACTCCAATAAGCATTAATAAAATACCCATAATCTTTCCCCAAAATGTGATCGGCACAACATCGCCATAGCCGACAGTAGAGGTCGTAGAAAAGCTCCACCAAAGGGCATCGATATAATTACTCATTCCTGGGTTTACATCTTTCTCTAAAGAATAGATTACTGCTGCAAAACTAAAAACGATTGTATTTCCAAACAGGGATAAGGTTACAAATGGAACACTAAAGACTAGTTTCCAGATTAATTTAGAAAAATGAAGCATTTTAAAAATTATCTTTGGCATGAGATAACTCTAACTTAGTTAATTTAATTCGAATAGCAGAAATTCTAACCCGTTGGCATTCTTAATAGTTAGGGTATCCTCCAACTCAATACCAAGACTGTCCCCGGCCAAAGCATTGATATCATTAATAGCTGCAGAGCCCTTCACCGTATGAATCCAATAGGCTTTATTCTTATCTAGCTCTCTTGAAAACGACTCTCCAGTAAAGTGTCCTAAGTATAAATTCATATCTTGATGAATTTTAACAAGTCCCTCTCCATCAAACGATGAAAGAAGATGACTGTAGCCGTTTGTTGGATTTTCAAATTTGGCTTGATCATACCTTGGCTTCACATCTAATACGTTAGGCTTTACCCAAATTTGTAGTGAATGAGTCTTTTGATCACTATTTGGATTGAATTCCGAATGCATGATTCCAGTTCCAGCACTCATAACTTGGATCTCACCAGGCTTTATGACCGTTTCACTTCCAAGTGTATCCTTATGTGCCATCGCGCCATCAATGATAAATGAGATGATTTCCATATTTTTATGAGGATGAGTTTCAAATCCCATCCCCTCATCAATATAGTCTTCATTTATCACTCGTAATGCTTTAAAGCCCATCCACTTAGGGTCGAAATACGAAGCAAATGAAAAACTAAAGTTTGCTTTAAGCCAACCATAGTCAGATTTTCCGCGCTCCTCACTTTTTCGAATTGTAATCATACTTCCCCCCAGGGTCATCTATTTACTTAATTCTATTTAACAACAAATTTGAAATCTACATTAACCTTGTTATTAATCATCTTATCTCCAAGACCTTTAAAAAAGTCTCCTGAACCGTAGATCATTCCAAACTTTGTTCTATCAAAGCTTAAAACACCGCTATAAGATTTTCCTGATTTTTTAACATCAAATTTTACTTCATTTGTCTTATCTTTAACTGTTAGATCTGCTGTCACTTTATTTCCTTTTACAGACTTGATCACTAGTTTTGAAGTTGGGTATTTATCAACAGTAAAAAAGTCCTTACTCTTCATATGGCCAATAAACTTTGTCGCCCACTCACCTTCAAGATCATCAACAGTAAATGTTTTCATATCAACAACAAAAGTTCCTCCTGAAAGACTCCCCTCTTTCATTTCGACTGTACCGCTTTTAAAATAAATTTTTCCATAATGCTTTCCAGTAACCTTGCTACCTTTCCACGTTAAAGAGCTTGCCTTAGTATCAATATCAGCTGCAAATGATGATGAGACCAAGAAAAAAGTAAGTGTTAGTAGTTGAATAAGTTTAAGTTTCATAATTCCTCCATATAGTTTTTTGAAACGATTTATCTATTTGTTAGCTAGAGTATCGACCAATTAATCATAAAAATAAATTATTAAATTACTATGAACTATATAAATTAATGTTATATTGTTTCGTATAATGACGTATGATCAGATACTTACACTCGATTACATAGTGAAATATGGAAGCTTTAAAGCTGCCGCAGAAGTGATGCATAAGTCCCAACCTTCATTAAGTATGGCGATTAAAAAGTTAGAGGAAGAATACCAAATCACACTTTTTAATCGTGATGGCTACAGGCCTGTTCTCACAGAGGAAGGTAAGAAGTTTTACAAAAAAGCTGAGTTTGTCATCTCTGAGTTCAAGTCGCTAGATATTCTCGCCCATGAGTTAGGAGCAGGTTACGAAACAGAGATTAATATTTGTGCCGATGCCATTTTTCCTATTTGTCATATTAGTGATGTCTTACAAAGTTTCTTTGAGCCTCATATTACGACAACGCTAAATTTGAATATTGATGTTCTCGAAGGTGTCATCGAAAAATTAAAAAATCACGAAGTTGACTTTGCTTTGGGCCCTAAATTTTCTGATGTGGATGATATTGAAGCTATTAAAATTATAAAAACTGAAGTTGTTCCTGTTATATCCAAAAAACATTTTGAGCTTATGAACAATGAGCTTAATTATATAAAAAACCTTCCACAAATTGTCGTTGGTTCATCCTCAAAAGAAGCCAGAGGTAAGATTAGAGGTCTTATTTCAAATCAGTACTGGCATACATCAGATCTTTCCATGAAAGAGCAATTAATTGAGTCTGGTCTAGGCTGGGGAAGACTTCCTATTCACCAGATCGAAAATAAATTAAAGCTTGGAACATTAATTGAGATAACAGAGATACCAGAGGTAAAGTCAAGAAAGGTTGATCTTTACCTTCTTCGTTCAAAGAATAAAATTATGGGGCCTAATACAAAGAGTCTTTGGAATTATTTAAAAACACTTGGAGAGAAATTAGTCTAATTACGATTAATAACAACAACTCCCACATACTCATCATTTGAATAGAAACTTCCGTAATACTGATTACTATCACTCTTAAATAGCTGCATATAAGAGTTTGGAGAGGTACTTAATAGGTACTCTTTCTTACTTGAAGACTGTTTTATATGATTATTTGTGCCATTACCTTTATTAGTTGAGAAAGGCTTACCTCCTCGTGATAGCTCAGAGAAATAAGTTCCCACAATCTTCTCTCCAACATGTTGCAGGTTTACCTTCAAAAGAACATCATAGGTTTCGCCTTCATTTTTTCCGCCTAAAGCTAAGATAACTCCTGAAAACTCACCAGTAAATTCATCTGCAATTTTTTTCGATGTCGCAGCTTTTGCATTTTTAAAATACATAAAGGGCTTATTTATGACTTGATGTCTCGAGCGTACAAAAGGACCGCGAAGTTCTTCATTTTCTATGGATTGAAAGGGCAAATTAATAGAAGTATAGACTCCTTGCTCTTTATCGTTATCTTCTGGAGCTGGAATTTCATGGGCCATTTTTGATTTTTCAACATCTCGATATTTTGGAGTCTCTTGTTCAGCTTTAGTACGTGTAGCAACTGGGGAATCAAAGTACTTTTTTACTCTTTGATCAAAGTGAATCGATACGTTTGCTAAAAACAAAGTCATAACTTTGCCCAGTATTTCATCTGCTTTCTTATATTTTTCTTCCGCATCTTTTAATTTAACATAGCTATTTAATTCAAGAGATAAGCTTTCACCTGCACTTGTAACGACTTTTAAATTTGACTGTTTTGTTTGATCTGGTTGGACATTAAGATAGTAAGCTAAGGTCAAGCCTACAGCGATTCCAAATGTAAATGTCCCGATTGTTTTTTTCATAAATTAAATGGCCCGGTTTTTCACCGGGCAGTGGTTTGAAATATTCATTACAACCTTAACTCTCATCTCTTTCTTAAGACGTGTTCCCCAACACTAACAAAAGCATGACTTTTGCATTTGGAGAAACTACTAGAGTTAAGAGAAAAAATCTTCTCGAAAGAAATATTTTCCTCGATAAGATTTACAATTCTCACTGCCCATTACGTAGATATATTAAACTTCTTTAAGTTCTTTTTTGCTAGTTTTTTTGCTTCCGCTCTCACCTGATCGAGCTTCATATCATCGTCATCAGAGCTTACATTAATTGGATTACCCACATATCTGTTTTTCCATACATTCATAACTCTTATTCTTGAGTACGGCCTCTTGCGACTTTCTTTATAGCCAAATTCTTCAATTGCCACATACTGGCCTTTCGGGGATGCCCCTAAAGCTTTGACTTTAACCATGGTATTCGCAAATAAATTAGAGCTGGCCCCTGATATCAGTAATGCAGCAATTAAGGTGTAAAGTTTTTTCATTTAGTCTCCCAAGTTATCCTACCTACTTAAGAGCAACAACCATGCCGAGAAATAGCATAAGATTTCAAGCGCTTAGAATATATAAGCTCGTAAATAACCATCAAAATGCCAATTAATTGACAGTTCTACTCAAGAAAGACGGATTTTATCCGATAGGAAGTCTAATATGAAAAAGATACTTATATTTATTTTATTTAGTCTTACATTTTCATCTTTTGCAGACACCGAAGATGACTTCTATAATGACCTTCTAGACAAGCACTTGAGACATGGGCACCTACCAAAAGCGCAGGTACGTCATAAACGACTTCAAATTGCCAAGGATAAGCCATGGCAAAGTGAGTTCAGAGAACAAGTAAGGGGTGTAGCATCGACAATGAAGGCACCAAAAAATATTATCGAGTTAAATAATCCGGCCATTGAAATATCCGTAAAATAGTTTTATTTTAGATTGTATCTAAAAGGAACTATGCATGAACAATTCAGAATATGAAAAATTAATTGATGATGTCCCCGACTTTCCCAAAGAAGGCGTAGTGTTTAAAGACATCTCTCCTCTCTTAAGACATCGCTTTCATGATGTTATTGCTGATATGGGGAAAGATATTAATTGGGATGAAATTGATCTTGTTCTTGGAGTTGAGTCTCGTGGCTTTATTCTTGGTGCAGCTTTAGCCATTCGCTATGAAAAGGGATTTCTTCCTGTTCGTAAAAAAGGAAAGCTTCCTCCGCCAGTAATCGGTGAAGAGTATGAACTTGAATACGGAACAGATAAATTAGAGATGAGAGTTAACAAAGAAAAGCTCAATGTTGTCTTAGTTGATGATGTTTTAGCAACAGGTGGGACTCTACAAGCAACATTAAATTTATGTGAGAAAAATAATTACAATGTTAAAGCTATATCCATGCTCATCAATTTAAAATTTTTAAATTCATTAAACATGGATAACCTTCATTCAGTACTAACATACGAATAAAGTCGTTTACTCGGACATTCAATAGCAGATTCTGCCCCTCTCGTATTTAGCCGTTAGTCTATTAAAATACATACATGACAAAAATATTTAACATTCTAACGTTTGCGGTAGTACTAGCTTTTTCAGTTAAAACCTTTGCCCTTGAATCCTCAGATATATTACAGATTCAAATACTAAAAGCTTATGATAAAAATGTTCTTGTTCTTAACCGTGGACTTGAAGATGCTATTTTCAAAAAAGACCATATTAAAATAACATCAGATGAAGGGTTTATAGCACGTGGTATTTGTATAAGGGCCACCATGCTAACTAGTCACTGGAAAATTTATAGAGTCATAAGACCTGAGCTTGTAAGTAAAGATACACAATACGACATGTATTCAATAAATCAAAGCAAGCTTCCAGATGATATGTTAAAACTATCTAGTGTTAACTTAGAAAAATACTTTAAAAATTACGGCGATAAAGACGTTAAAAAACAATTAAAATCACAACAAAAAAGAATTGCAAAATACGATCTCCCAACGAGAGTTTCTGATACTGATACGTTTAAAGACGCTAATAAAACAGGTTTTGATCGTTTCCTTGAGAAGAATCTTAATAATGAAAATCTTGCGGAAGATATAAGTAATACTTACCTTGATATTTATGCGAGTCCTATGACTTGGCAAACAAGATACGATCAAAAAGAAACTCATTATGGCGCTAGGCTCTACAACAAGGGTAAGAAATATCAGTATGAGATGAATGCCATTGAAACCCAACGAGAAGTTCTTGACCCTGTAACTGCCAAAGGCTTTAAATCAAAGTCAACTCACTATGATGCCCACTTTCAAATTAACAGATCGAGCAAAAACTGGAGTCTTATCTCATACCTCTCCTATGACAGAGAGAAGATTGGATCGATCTATTACCCTCATAAGTATACTCAAGTTGGAATTCTTGGCCTGAAGTATCATGTCTGGGAAGATGATCCCAAAGATAACTTTTTTGAAATCTCTTATATTCCAATGTTTGATAATCTAGAGTACTCTGATCCACAAAAAACAGATTTGGATATTTCTACTCGAGAAGGCATTAGACACGTTCTAAGACTCAAGCTCTATTCACAGCTATCGACAAAGATTCATTCTAAAACAGAAATCTCATATTCGCCCTATATGAACCTTAAAGGTTTTGGAGTTGATTATTCAGATTCAAATACAAAAGTACAGACATCTCTCTCATATAACCTCGGTACAGATTTTTATGCTGACTATCTTTTACAATACGATAGTGATCAATTTAGAGCTGATACTTATGACATGAGGGCCGATAACACGACTCAAACGATACGCCTAAGATATGAGTTTGATCTTTAAAAGATTTTAAACGGAAACCAATATCAAATACTCTTTATTACCCGTTTTTCCTTTGATAGGAGAATCGATCTGCTTTTCAATTATATAGTTCTCTTCTTGAAACCAAGTTAAGACTTCATCAAGAATTTCTTGTTGATATTCTTTTTTAACAATTCCACCCTTACCAAGTCGAGCCTTCCCTGCTTCAAATTGTGGCTTAATTAAAACGACTGCCTTTCCATTTTCTTTTAATAATGACGCCAATGTTTTAAACACAAGCCTGATAGAAATAAACGATAAATCGGCCACACAAAAATCGACTTTTTCTGGAAGAGTGTAATCATTTTTAAGGTTCACACCTTCAAGATTAACGACTCTATCATCAGAGGTGAATAGCGGTGAGAGTTGATTATGTCCTACATCAATGGCGTAAACTTTGCTAGCACCATGCTTCAAGCTAACCTGGGTAAAGCCCCCAGTGCTTGCACCACAATCCGCAATAACTTTCCCTTTAAAATCTAATCCGAATTCATTAATGGCACCGACAAGCTTATGAGCTCCCCGACTAACATAAAGCTCTCCTGAGCTAATCTCAATTGTGACATTTTCATCAACAAGAAAACTAGTCTTAGTTATGACCTTACCGTCACATGAAACATCACCTTGCTTTATAAGCATACTTGCCTGAGACCTTGTTTTAACAAGGCCCGCGTCGACCATATACCTATCGAGACGTGTTTCCATAAATTTCACCTATGTATTTCATTTTGACCGCTCCTTGAAAATAGAGCTCTTTAAGATCTTTATCAACTATTGCCTTTAATAGACCGCCCTTAACATAAACTTGAATCTCTCCAGTCCATCCAAAAAACTTTGAACAACTAACTGCAGTGGCCATAACTCCCGTTCCGCAACAAAGTGTTTCATCTTCAACACCGCGCTCATAAACTCTAAGCTTAATGACTTGCTTCTTTGGATCTATAACTTCAAAGAAGTCTACATTCGTTCCGTTTGGAAAGCGCACATCATGTCGAATAGCAGATCCTATATTTTTAACATTCACATCTTCCACAGAGCTCACTTGAATAACTGCATGAGGAACGCCTGTGTTTAGAAATAAAGCTTGTTTACCTGATAAGTCTGAAAGGTTGATCTTATCTACATCATACAGTTCGGTCATCTTAACCTTCACTTCCGATTCATCAACTGCCACCCCAGTATATTTTCCGTTCATGGTTTCAATACTAAATTCTGGTTGGTCTTTTATTTTAATTATGTGATACGCAAAGTGAACTGAGCAACGTGTTGCATTTCCACACATTTCGGCCTCTGAGCCGTCTGCATTAAAAATACGAAGGCTATAATCACAATCAGTTGAAGCTCCAATTAAAACCACTCCATCAGCTCCAATACCTTCTCTTCGCTTGCACCACTCAACAACTTCACTAGGACGGATAGAGATCTGTCCTTCTCTATTATCAATGAAAATAAAATCGTTTCCCGACCCCGAGTACTTATAAAATTGCATATAAACTCCATTGACTCTATGCTAAATGGCCAATTTTGACGTCAATCTATCATAGATGACCGGAATTTCATATATTTAATGATTTTCAAATCGAGATTCATTTTGTATTATTTCAAACCTAACTACCTATGGAGCATTAGCTCAGTTGGTTAGAGCCCCCGGCTCATAACCGGGTGGTCGCAAGTTCAAGTCTTGCATGCTCCACCATTTTACATTGAACGAACTAATCTTCCTCAATGTTTGAAAAGCCTCCTTTTTAGGGGGCTTTTTCATGCCTTTTCAAGAAATGTAATTTCTATTATCATCACATAAGAACTCCATCTAGATTCAACGGGAAGTATTAACATGTCTAGTTTCCACTCCATAACGAAAGATCGTGAAGCATCTAAGTTTCTTTTAAAAACACTTGATATGCCTGACCTAAATGTCGGCCTTGCACTAGATCTTGGATGTGGTTCAGGATCTGACTCTCTTGAGCTACTAAGACAAGGGTGGCAAGTTACGTCTATAGATAAATCTGAAGAAGGAATTAATTTTCTTAAAGCTCAGGTTGAAGACGATGATTCAATAGAGATAAAAAATACATCTTTTGAGGACATGAAACTTCTTAAAAATAATTATGATTTAATATATTCAAGGTATGCTCTTTCTTTTTGTCAAAAGACAAACTGGCAAAGTGTATGGAAAGAAATTAAGGAGTCTTTGAAGTCAGGAGGAATGATCTCAATGCACCTTTTTGGGATAAATGATGGGTTTAAGAATTCAAAACGTCATGGAGATATGACATTTTTCTCAAAGGATGACATCAAAGAAACTCTTAAAGAGTTTAAAATAATATTTGAACATGAAGATGAGCACGATGCGAAATCAGCAGTGGGACAAATGAAACACTGGCACGTCTTCACTATTGTTGCTCAAAAGGTTTAAATATTAGCTAAGGTTTGCTTCCTCACTAAGCTTACACAACAAGGTAAGTAACTGAAAGTTCATTCTAATAAATTGAGTTTTAGATATCAATACTAGTGAGGAAGAATGCTCTTCTCTAGAAAAACCAGAATCATATTAATAACTTACGACTGAGGAAGAAAAGTTCGTTTATATGATCGTATGCTCCACCAGTTACTAAAAAGCCTTCTTTTAATCGAGAAGGCTTTTTTATTTCAATTAACCATTTATAGATTTAATCATTCTAGGTAAGTAATTCTTTATAGGTTCAAGTTCAATACCCAAATCTTCCAACTTAGAACAGTCCATGTACCAGTCTGCTGATATATTATACGGAGATCCATTTTCCTCAGTCTGCTCTTCAGATAGAATTAATTCATTACCCACAATTTCTTCTATTTTTCCCATGCAATCTTTTAGACTAATAGGCTCAGAGCTCGCGACATTAATAGGTCCATTAAATTCATTTTGACTTAATTCATAAAGAGCTTTCGCTGCATCATCAGCAGAGATAAAGGCAATCATTGATTCAATATTAGAAAGAAAGATAGGCTCTTTATTTTTAATTTTATTAACATGAAATTGAAACCTTTCTGTTACATCATTTTCATCTAGAACAATTGGAAAACGTACAGTTGTTACAGGAAATTTTGCATATTTATAAAACGAAACCTCTGCTTGCCTCTTCGCAACTCCGTAATTACTTTCTGATGTTTCTTTATTATCAAATGAAAAATTATAAGGATCAAATACGCTCTCTTTAATTGAGGCCCCATATGTATAAGTCGAAATACTAGATGTAAAAATATACTTTCTTACTCTACCGTTGAATACGTCACAAGCTATTTTGGCCTGATCATAATCAAAGCAAGACTGATCAAATACAACATCGTAGTTTTCAACAATAGCTTCTTCTAGAGATGACCTATCATGCCTATCACATTTAATTCTCTTAACTCTGTCACCAAAACCATCCTCTCTATTTCCCCTATTCAATAAGGTAACATTACAGCCTTCATTCAATAGTATCTTCACCAACTTTTTACCAAAGTAGTGATTACCACCTAAAACTAGAACTTTTTTCATCACCATAACTTTTTTTGTTTCCTCACTAAGTTTAAACTACTTTCTAAGCTATTAAAAACACATCCAACTATGATGTAAATATCAGATCAATATCACTGAGGAAAAACCATTTCATAATCTAAAACATGAATTAAACTAAAGACTTAAGAGTGAGGAAGAAAAATTCGTTTATACGATCGATGCTCCACTATTTTTCCAATAAGCGAAATTTCGCCCACTTGGTTACATAAAAAAGACTTGTTATCAACTTCATCCTTTCTTATCATTCAGGGCTTTACAGAAAGTAACTTATTAAGTTCTTGAATAACACCTTTAATATTTTCAGAGACATATTTTTTTGGAAAACTATCTTTTAAAGACATAAATTCCTTCTTAGCCAATTTATATTTTTGTTGTTGATATAAGATTAATCCTTTCTCATATATAACATCAAACATTGGACCCTGAAGATTAAGTACTTTATCATAGTCATTAATTGCTTCTCTTTTTTTTCCTATTTTATTTAAAGAAATTGCTCTATTCAGATAAGCCTTATAATACTTAGTGTTTAAATCTAGTGCTTTAGTATAAAAATTAATTGCTTTGTAATAGTTTTCTTGATCAAAATAGATATTAGCTGAATTATAGTAAGCTCGGAACAAGCTCGGCCTTATTTCAATTGCTTTGAGATAGTACTCTAAAGCTTTTAAAGGTTTATTTATTTTTTTGTAAGCGATTCCAAGAGTAAGATAGGCGTGGCCAGACATTGGATAAAGTTCAACCGCCTTTTTGGCATCTCGTAAGGATTTCACGAATTCTTTTAACCTAAGGTGTAAGTAGGATCTGTTAATATAACCCTCTCCACTATTTTCATTTAAATTGATAGCCTTATCACAGTACTGAAAAGCCCTTTTGTATTTTTTCAATTTTGTAGCTATTAAACAAGCATTACTGTATAGCCCCGAAAGAAATTGATTGCTTGAGGCCTCTTTGAAGTCGAGTTTTTTAGGGTCAAGATGTAACAGAGAAGCAATTTTTTCATTACTTAAATTCTCTCCATCAACAGTAGTTTCTATATTTCGCCCTTCAAATCTCAGGTAGATATGACCTGGAATCATAACTGGATTGAGTTGAACTTCAAGCTTATTAGCTAAGTTCATATACAAGAGTGTGAGCTAAAACAATTACCGTTCCCGTAATCAAGTAAAAAACTATATAGACCTTCCAATTCCTGTAGCTTGTATTTTCTAGGAACTGGGTGTTTTTTTATGGAGTTAACCTCGTCAATAATAGCATTGAGAATATCACTTTTTGAAACTTTCTTCTTTTTTTTCATTCTGATTTTTATATTATCCACAATGCTTTTATAATTTTCGGACGAGCTAATATTAAATCCCAACTCGCTTGAAATAGTTAGAGAAGCCTTTAACATTTCTTCAACAGAAATAGTTTTGTTTTTAGATAATGCTCCAAAAGAATAGAGAAAGAGAGATAAAATAATAATCGTTTTCATTTAAGTATTATAAAGGATTAAAAATATTTAGGGAATTTAAATGTCAGTTTCAGATTAGTTTCACTAGAACATGTACAACAGGCCTAAACGCAACGCACCACCAGTTATTAAAAAGCCTTATTTAAATCAAGAAGGCTTTTTAATTTTATAATTTCATTCTTATAAACAACGTAGCTTTTTTTCACCGTCGACAGGTAAGAACTCCTTCATCTCTTTTGATATTTTCTGAGACTTAACAAAGTTTAACCACTGAGAGGAATACTGAGTTACTTCTTTTGCATTATCACAGTGATTTGCCTTGTCTAAAGTGTCTATTGAAGACTTGAATATTTTTTGTAGTATTTTTTTGTTTGTTTTGTTAGTCAGAATACTCCAATCATTTTTATTATTTTCTTTAGCAAGTTTCAAATAATTATCAAACATGGTTAAAAAATAGTACACCCCATCGTACTGAGATGATCCTATCATTTTAGGATTTGACAATTTTCCCCTTACAGAGTGCTCATACTTCAAACCATGTGTGTATGCATTTAACTCACTTGTCATATACAGAAGATCTGTTCCTGCCGGAAACTCCAAATCTCCAATATAGCCTAAGTGTGTTTCAGTGAAAAAGTTATCACCAGAAATCAAATCTTTAAAATTCTTCTCTAAAAATGGATTTATAAGTTTCGGTGTTTCTGGTAAGTTTTCGTGTCCACTAAACCCTCCCAAAAACTCATTATCCACAGTAATAAAATTAACTTTATGAGTACCATCATAACCAATGTCTTGATAATGCACATCTTCATGTAAGACACCAATCCCACCGACGAGAGCAAAGTCCATATCACTTGAATTATTACAACTTGGATTAAATTGTTTGAAGTTATCTGGAAACTTATCGTTTAAAAATTTTTCGCTATCTGAAGTGAGTGATGATAAGAATTTCTCACGACAAAGATCTTTTTTAAGATTCTCATTTTTTATTCTTTCAACTTCTGCAATTAGTTCCAAGTATGCATCTTTCTTCTGACTAGCCTTCTCATAACAGGCGGTATCACTTTCATCACAAATCAATACCTGATTACGATGCATACAATCAGCGATGTTAAGTAACTCATCACTATCAACAGCAAAGCTACTAAATGCGATCATTAGAATAGATAATCCAAGTAATCTAGCAAGCATAATTATTCTCCTGAGTAAGAAGTAAGCACTGTCAAAAAAGTAGGCAGTATCCAATCCCCTTTCTTAGTTAAAAACGATTTCGTACCCTTATTGATGCATTTATTGTGCCACTATTCAATAACTCAACTTTTTCAACAACATACAGAAAATCCAATTTCCAATCCCTTGTAAAGTACAAATCAGAAGGGAGTACATATGAATAATTTTAGATTTGAAAAACCATTTGAAACAAGACCTCCGAGACTTAAAGATTTAGTAAATGAACACGTTATGGGAGATGTTTGGATTAGGGACACACCTTTTGGACCAGTGACTGATTCACTCAGAATTGCAGAGCATTTTGATATGAAACACCATAATGTACTTAGAGCAATTGATAAATGTAATGAAGAACTAGCCATTGAACTCAAATTTGAGTTGAATAAAAACTTCATAGAAAACGATTACTTAGGTGGTGCCAAGGGAAGAAAGAGAAAAAGTCGAAAAGTTGATATTACTGAGTTTGGTCTCATGCTACTTCTTCTATATATTAACACGCCCAAAGCCAGAATGATTTCTGCTGAGATACTGTATCGATTTTTTATATTAAAAAACTATGTGTCAGGGTTAAATGAAAATCAAATAGGTGCTCTAAAAGGTTATTACCGTAAAAGAATGGATGAATAAAATGCTAAAGCTATTTTCTATGAAAAACATGGATTTCGTGCCCTATAAAAAGCTTTCAGATGTATGACTCTTCAACTTGTATGCTTAGAAGTTCACTAAGGCCTGAAGAGCTAATAACGCCGAAATGCTTCTAGGCTTGAGTTATTAATTTAATTGATTATGATAAATAGAAAAAAGGTATTCAGTATATGAGATATAAAAAAGATAGATTAAGCGGCAGTATCCTATTAGCCTTTTTATTATTTATTATATTATCGTGTACAACAAAGGCTAAGCAGATGAACCCAGATCGATACAAAATAAACGACAAAGAAGTTTCAAAAGAAGCCTACGATAGTTTCAAGAAAAAATTAACTGGACCGAAATATGCTGAGTACTGCGATGAGCCTATAGATGATGAAAATGGCAGCCAGGGATTTTTCCAGCAAGATATTGATGGAAACGAGTACGATGTAAGCGAACAATCTCATCAAACGGGTCTCGTACAATCTATATATTTTAGATCACCATCGATTAGGACAAGTGAGTTTGCAATGATCAACCTTGAACAACGCAATATAATTGATGAGGTTTTGAAAGCTAAAGGAGACTTGAGTCCTGGATCTGGTGATTTTTCAATAGGAATAGATGAAATTAAGAAAGTATATTTATTAAAGCTCACTCCAAGTCAAACGTCTTCAACAATTATTGATTTAGAAATTGGACCTAAAGAAGGTAATTGGTATTTTACATGTCAGATCGATATTAAGGAAAGAAAACTACTCAATCCTTTGACTGAAACTAGCGTCGAGATTGATCTAGAACCAGAAATATAGAAATACATAATCTTTGATATATTTTTTTTGTGTAAGCCTTTATTTATTGGTACTACATCAATCATGAAGCTAAAAACTAAAGAACAAATTGAAAACTACCGCGATACCGGACGTATTGCAGCAGAGATACTTACGACACTTGTTGACCATGTAAAGCCAGGTGTAAGCACTTATGAAATTGCCAAGTTAGCTGAAGACTTAATTGTTAATAAGTACGATGCAATTGCATCTTGCATAGGCCAATACGACTTTGAATATGCTCTATGTAGCTCGGTAAATGATGTTGTATGCCACGGTATTCCTTCTAAAGAAGAAATTTTGAAAGATGGAGATATGGTTAACCTAGATATTACTGTAAAAAAACATGGTTTAGTTTCAGATACATCTAGAATGTACTTAGTCGGTGAAGTTAGTGCTGATGCTCAAAAATTATCAAGAGTCGGTCAAGAATGTTTATATAAAGGTATCGACCAAGTTAAACCAGGGAATACACTTGGTGATATTGGGTTTGCAATTAATAAGCATGCTACAAGAAATGGTTATTCAATAGTACGAGAGTACTCTGGGCACGGTATTGGTGCTGAAATGCATGAAGAGCCTGAAGTTCTACATTATGGTAAAAAAGATAAAGGCATCAAACTCGTTGAAGGAATGACCTTTACTATAGAGCCAATGGTTAACCAAGGCTCAAGAGAAATCGAACATCTTGATGATGAATGGACCGTTGTAACCCAAGATGGAAAACTATCTGTTCAATGGGAACATACGATTCTAGTTACAAAAACAGGATATGAAATCTTAACTCTTAGAGAAGAAGAGTCATTTAAAAGAACAAGCTAATTACGTTTGTAAGATCTACTTAATATACAATTTACCTTGATGTATTTCTATTTGGTGATTACTGCTCGTTATATCAATATAATTGCCATGACCATCAGGCTTAAAGAGCGCTATCTGTCCAAGGCGAATAGCGTTCTCTTTACCCTTAATATAAGCATCAACTTGACCTTGTAAATTTATATTCACTGTAGCTGATTGTGTTGGTAGCTTAATACTTGGATAGAGCTTTCGACCAAAACGATCTACAACAAACCCTCTACTATTGATTATAAAACTTCCATCATCGGTATATTCGATTACTCCATCATCACTAAGAAGACCAAAATATGCTTTACCTACAATAAGCAAGTCGACAGGTTGATCAGTCACGATAATACGAGAATAAACTGATGTAGAAATAATAAGCAAGAATAATAGAGATAATTTAATACGCATATGTCTAATCCTTTTAAATTGTTCTTAAATTATTTTGCCATTTATAAAGATTAAATACTAGTGAATTAATAACTTCTCTTAGACTGAACAAATATTATTAAAACCAGTGACACTCTGGCACCATTTTGGAGTCATAGTGTCACCGACATTGTCATAAAATCTAACTTATGAATGTGGCCATAGACAGACTTCATTCAAGCCTCTACAACAGAATTAAGATCAACTCTTCCTTATGGAGCAAGAATGAATTCCTCTTTGTTAGCATGTACACTTTTATTATCTACATTTACATTTTCAAACGTTATGGCCGCAGGTCTACCTGATGAAATTAATTATCCACCCTTTCAATCTAAGTATTCATCACTCTATGAAATAGCAGCGAAAGCAACAGCTAAACTTAATGGTGCTAGATCTGACTTAAGACAAAATGAAAATATGAGAGATTCTCTCATTCAGTCTATTGCAAATCGTGAAAATGAGATTTCATCATCTCATTCTGAAATAAGTAGTAGCAGAAGTAGTATCAATGGCCTTGAAAATGATATCAGAGGTCTGGAGCAAGATATATCAAGACTCGAGAGTCAAGCTAGCAGTACAGATAGTGCTCTAAACAGAGCTGAAAGAAATTTATCTAATGCTGAAAGTGATTACAGATCATACGCAAACCAATATAGACAATACGCAAGTGATCTAAGTACAGCTAAAAATGAGTACTCAAGAGCAGCAACAAGATTTAATAATGCAGAAAATAAAGTTAGTAATCTTAGAAGATCGATCCAGAAAATGAGATCTCAAAGAGATGCATATAAATCAGAAGCAGATAGACTTAGAGGTAAACTATCTAGTCTAGAGTCAAACCTTTCAAGTGCAAGAAGTGATTTAAGCTCAGCTCAGTCAGAAGTAAGTTCGATTCAATCTGATATTAGTCGAAAAAAAGCCCAAAAGGACAGAGTTGCAGCACAGGCGAGTTCAGTTAGGAGTAGAATTAGCACACTTCAAGCTGCAAACCCAAATGATCCTCAAATAGCAACATTAAAACAAAAACTAAGAAGCATCAGAGAAGAAGTTCGTGGTATTCAAGCAAGCATTAACCACGATCAATCTGTTCGTTTAAGCAAGGCAAAAAACAGAAGCCAAAGAGCGAAGCAAAAAATTGCGAACCTTGAAAGTGCAAGAAATACTTTACCTGGAAAAATTCAATCTGCTCAAAATAATGCCAGAAGTTTAACCAGCTCTATTCAAAGTAAAAAATCAGAGCTAGATCAGGCTAGAAGTCGTGTCGCTACAGCTTCAAATAGATTATCACGAGCTGAAGCTTCAAAAGATCAAGCACAGAGAAATTATGATGACGCAAGGTATGCTCTTTCAAGAAGAGAAGAGGTTGTTCAACAATATACAAATGAAGTATCAAGTCTGTCTTCTGAGTTAAGTAGATTAAACTCTGCAATAAATCAAAGTAATGCCTCTATTAATAATGCCAACTCGAGCATTACAAGTTTTGAGAACTATATTGATGCCCAAAGAGCAAGTATCTCGGCCAATGAAAGAGCTATTTCTAGCGAGACTGATAGCTTAGCTTCAGTTAGATCTGAAATACCTAGAGTTGAAGCGAGAATATCTACTCTTGAAGGAAAAGAAGCAATCGCTCTTAGAAACAGAAATGCCATGTATGCAGAGTTTTCTTCAAGAAAAAAACTATATGATAAATACGATAACGAAGCCATTGAACTAGCAAGAGTTCAAGCGGTGCAAAATGCAACACCACTTGCAACTGATCATGCAAAAGCTTATGTCGAGAGTAAAACAAGTGAGCTCGCAGATATTAATGGTGCTGCCATTGCGAAAGCACAAGGTCAACTTTGGGGAGGCGTTAGAGCTGAAATTAAAGGATATGCTGATGGTTACGAGATAGGACTTGTTTCAAGTGAAGATATTAATCGCGGTCAACAAGAAGGTGAAGCACTAGGGATTAAGCAGGCGCATGAGTTTGCTCAAGCTGAACATAAACCAACATTCTTTGAAGACTTCTATCTTAAGCAAATAGGACAAGCTAAACTACAGAAGCAAAAATCTTTCATGAAAGTACTTAATTTTTCTAAGTCCACTCTTGAAGTGAATGATATGAATGATTTCGATATTATTGCAGGAGTAGAGCCTATCACTCAAAGAGAGCTAGGTAAGTCAAAGTCTCTAAAGACTGGAGCGGATAGAAAATTATCTAGATTCTACAAAAACCTCAATTCAACGCTTGCGACTTATGAGGGTCTAAAAGATCCATCAAGTTCATATGTACAACCTGATAAGCTTATTTACGGAAAAGCAGACTGTACAAGTGTTTATAAAAATATCAGCAACTTCATTAAAAGCTGTAAAAGTTCTTACGCTAAAATACATACGAGTACCTATGCTAGAACTCATGAAGGTGAATTCTCTGGGGCCTACTTAAACCTTTACACAGATAAGACACAAGTTGTCCTTAACTCTAAGCTTGAGGCTGAATTTGAGAAAGAATATATGGCGATTTACCCAGTTGGTGAAACCGCAGGTATTATCCAAGGAAAATCAGACATCTTTGATAAGACCTTTGCAGAGTCAAGAGAACTTGCCTATGACCAAGAATTGAGTGCAGCTATTGCGAAGGCTAAAGTTGACGGAGAAGCAGAAGCACTGGTTTGGATTAAAGATCACGCAACTTTGAAGCTTAATACTAAAGCAGCCATTGTAGGGCGCTTAAGAGGTGGTGATTCAATTAAGCTCAAGTTAGATTTTAAAAATATCTCTCAAACAGACTTAAAACAACCAGTAAGAATAAGTGTAAGATCAATTAATGCCAGAACTCTTAAAGATGTCGTATACCTAAAGGCTGCAAAGGGTGGAGTTGTAACAATATTTGACTCTACAAATTTTTCTTTAAAGAAAGATCTAGCATCAAGTTCGAAAGTAACAATATCTGGTTTAATTGAATATCCTGCCAGTAAGTACAAAGCTTCAAGAACTGAAAAGTTTACTGTTTCAGGCCTTGCAGAAGTTAACCCTGCCGTTAGCCTTGAAAGTAAGTTTGATTCTTCCCCGAGAGTTGTTTCGGCCATCAGACGAAGAACTCTTATTCACAAACTAAGTGTTGATATTACTTCACTAGTCGATACAGTTAAAGAAGGACAGACTGTTACAATCAGCTCAAAGCAAGCTGAAGAGGGCTTAGTTCTTTTCAAGAATACATCTGTTAAAACAGCGAAGCTTGTTCCGGGGACAGCAAACAAAGTTGATTTTAAGTATACTTTTAAAAGAGCTGCTGAAGGAAAAGAAGTATCTTTAAAGATTTGTAGTAGCTATAAAGGCGAAGTGATTAAGTGTAAAACTGAAGTCGTTAAGCCTCACTAAGAATTTAATATTATTATTTAAAAAGAGCCTCTATTTAATCGTAGAGGCTTTTTCTTTATAGCCTGATATTAAATACCCAAGACTTCCACCAGCACTATGATATATTCCTTCATCAATTGCTTTAAGCCGATCTTTACCATCTTTAATGCTCATCTCAACATAACTATGGTATTCGGCTTCTGATCCTCCGCCCGCAAGAAAGTACCTATGAAGGTCATCTCGATGCCAACCAATAAAATCTCTAGCAACCCAATCTCGCATCGTCTTGATATATGCTCGTTCTGCTTTTGATTCATAGGGGGGAATAAAAGGATTAGCTTTATCACCTATGGTAACATTAATGTTATTAAGTCCGGCGATATTCATCAGACCTGGAACGAGGTCTCCCAACGAGTTAAATCCCTCTCCCAGAGCTTCTTTACCCTTTTGAACTCTAAGATCATTTTTAATTCTGATAGCTCTTTCATCAATCGAGAGTTTATCTAAGATGCTGTCTGAAACCGCTCGATTTGCAGTATTATTAGGTTCAGAAACTAAAATAAGTCCTCCTGGCCTAAGTACCCTCTTCATTTCAAGGATTGCTTCTATAGGATGCTCGAGATGAATTAGTAATGTTTGGCATGTTACAAAGTCAAAAGATTCATTCTCAAATGGAAGCTTCATTACATCTCCCTGCTGATAACTAAAAGCATTGGAATGGCCTTTCTCTTTTGCTTTCTTATTAGCAATATCTATCCATTTTTCTTCACGATCAAGTCCTGTGACTTTCACATCATCACAAAGAAAGGGAGCAAGAACTTGTCCCCAATGGCCAACTCCACATCCAAGATCAAGTATGTTTTTGTATTTTTTTAGCTCTAACCTATTCGAAACTAAATCAATATAATCTTGGTTCCACCAATAATCCCTTTCATCTCCAAAGTACTCAGCCGAATGAGGTTTGTTATTTATATATGTACTATTTGTATTTTTCATCATTTTCTCCATTTTAATAGCGTCAAAATTCTACAAATTATCGCTATCAGTTTACTCATAAATTTATAATTAATTTAAATGGCCATGCAGTAAGCATGGTTAGAAAGAAAGGAGCTATGATGTAGTTAGTTTAATTTTCATAATGAAACTACAATTAACACTAATGTTTAGTCCCTGCAACCGCAATTCTGCCAAGTATAAAAGGCGCAGAACTTAACCAGTAATATCCAGCACTTAGCTAGAAACATTTAGCTATGTAGCTGTAAACTTAATGATCATTTATCCCCTAATTTGAGCTTACCTTACATGCTGTTAGAATATTGAGATACCAATTTAAAGAAGGAAGCACATGAAAATTTATCACATATTTAAAGTTGTATTTGTAAGTATACTCTTCTCACAAACGACATATGCAGCAGACTGTAGTCCAGCTGATTATCTAAAAGCTAGACCCGATGTCGTCGCGGCTGGAATGTCCGCAGAAGTACATTATGAAAGGCATGGTAAAACGGAAGGAATGTGTCGGCCTAATAAAAACATTGCCGCGAGTGTTAGTGCTAGCGGTAGCTCAAGTGTCGGTGCCAAAGATTGTCATCCAGCTGACTATTTAAAGATTAGACCCGACGTTGTTGCGGCTGGAATGTCCGCAGAAGTACACTATGAGAGACATGGAAAAATAGAAGGAATGTGTCGTCCCAATATTGCTGCAGCTAAAAGTATTAGTAATACAAATTTATGTACACCAGCTGATTATTTTATCAAGAGACCTGATGTTGCGAAGTCAGGTATGACTGCTGCTCAACATTATTTAAAACATGGTCATAAAGAAGGAATGTGTCGTCCCTCAGATCAAGCCGTAAGTTCAAGTAGCACTACTTCTCATAGCAATAGTAGTGGTGGTGGCCATAATAGTGGTAGCAGTACGACGAGCTTCAATAATAGCAGCGGAGACTCAACAGAAATTGCTAAAGCTATACCTCGAGGACGTTGGGCCTATATTGATGACATGGTTCAAACACTAAATTTACAATACCCAACAGAAACAAGAAAAGAGTGTCAATTCTCAGGAGATACTAATGCCCCTCAAGATTGGGTTGCAACACTAATGCTTGCAGCATCTTATGATAGCTTTCCACTATTTATGGGAACCTCGGCAACTGGCTGTAGTAGTCAAGCATCATCAGCCGCAGTCCCGGGAAGAAACTTAGGAAGAACTCTATCTATGGGTGTACCTGTTTTTGCTGGGAATAATGCTAAGGGAGATCATACTCCAAGCGAGCTTTCTAGAAAGATTGTAGAAGAAGCTAAGAAAGGAGACTTCACATTAGTTGTTGGAGGTCCATTCACAGATATATGGGCAGCACTTAAATCGAACCCAGAAATTAAAGATAGCTTAACTGTTTATGGAATTAAAGATTGGAATGGAAAGTCAGATCAAGTCGCTTTTGATAATCTAAAAAAAGTACTTTCTAGTAGATTGAAGCTTATCACAAATAAAGATTATATAAATTTAATCGTAGACGATTATAAAGAAGATAAAACAGCTTGGATAAATAAGCTAAGATTTCTTCCTGAATGGAACAAGGCAAATAGTACAGATGTTATTGCACACAATACTTGGCATAGTAGAAATTACGGTGCAAAGGCCAAAGGTTTTCGCCTTGCAGATGTTATCCTCACAAAGTGGTATCTAGAAAATAGCTATACTAAGGCAGTTGATATAAAAGAAATACTTCCTGCCCTAGAGGTTGGTGCAAATATACTAAGTGGTGGGAATACATCTACGAGCAATGGAGCTGAAATCACAGACATCCCTTCAGTTAACTCTAACGCCGAATATATAGATCAGGCAATTGGAAAAACAATAAAGTGGAACCGAGGGTGGGACACAAAAATTGGTCATAGACCAAAAATTGACAAAAATGTTATAATTAAAAACTTTAAGGTGGATGCGAAATACGTAACCTACAGCGGTAAGTATATTGATATAAGACATTGGGGAGAGCAAACATACTTCAATCCACCAAACCACGTTATTTATGCTAAAGCGATAGTGTTAATTGATAGAGGTGATTATGCTGAAGGCGGAGCTTTCGAATGGTCACTTAACAATCAAGGTAAACTTGGGCTCTATAATATTACAAGACCTAGAGTAAGTGATGATCAGGCATGGATAAAAAACTGGATACCTCCTGTAAGTGGACAAGTGGTTTGGTACTTCCTTATGAGTGATGATGAGCGCTTTACCTCAAATCCCATACCGTTTATTTGGCCTTAGCTAATAAAGTTAACCCCATATATTTTTCAACACACTTGCATAAAGTGCTGAGGATGCTAATGTGTTGCAATGAAATGGGGAATTCTATTTAACTTAATAATATGTTCAGCTTATGCATCAATTGATATCAAAACTCCTAGAGGAGATCTTGAATCAAATGAGATTATTGCTGCAAGTAAAGTCATAGATAAAATTTTGGCCTTCTCACCATTGTCTCAGAAATCAAGTAACCTCATTATTGATATCGTCGCTGCAGATACGGAAGCTTATTATGCTCCTAGCAACTATATTTTCCTACCCTTAAGAATGAGATCATATGTTGATTACTATGAACTTCAAGACCAAAAACTCACTGAGGCCGTTTGGGTTCACGAGATGGCCCATGCCATTCTCAATGTAAACCTTGCAAGCGATATAGATAAATTTTCAACTATTTTTGATTTCTATAAAAAAAGAGATTGGTATATAAATGAATTAGACCAGCTTGATCGCAATTCAGATGACTATAAGAAGCTATACCCCTCTTTTATTGAAAATAATCATCGATTAGCTCAAGAGAGTGTTAAACTAGACCTTGTAATTTCTTATGATGAGCTCTTTGCAGATATTTATACAGTCCTCTACTACAATGATTTTCAAATTATGGAGAAGGCGCTTACATATCAAGCAATGTCAGCTAATGAGAGGCAAGCTGCAGAACATAGAGATTTCACAGAAAATTTCACAACCGCAAAAAGAGATGATCATACATACCTCTCACCTTCTAAATATCATTTCTGGAAAAGAGTCAAAGACTGCCCTTTATATACATACAATTCACTAGTCTCCCAGACATACACTATTATCAAAAAGATCATAGGGAATACTTTAAATGGTAAAGTAATGGATCAACAAGAAGCCAATCAACTGCTAATAGAAAAGTTCAACCAATTGGATTGTGGTCAATAAGATTTTTTACTTCATACTCTGAATATACTTTTACTCCTAGTGATCTAAGATAGATTGTTATAAGACCCTCTCCTGAAATTTTTGTACCTGAGAAGCTTCCATCATATATAGAGTGAACTCCACAGCTTGGACTATCTTCTTTAAGCAAGGCAATAGTGATATTTTCACTCTCAACCATATCCTTAATTATGGCTTTCACTGGCTCAAACAATGATGTGAGATCTGTGTTACTTTTATCGATTATTCTTCCATCTCGAATCTCAATAGGATCTCGAGGAATAGACATTCCAGACATAACCTCGGGGCAAAGAGCTTTTAAATGAAAGTGTTTTTGGAGATTCTCAACCAGACTGAGATCTAACTTACAATGGCCACCATCAAAGCGAACATTCTCACCAAGGAGACACTTACTAATCAGTAGATTCTTTTTCTTCATCATGAATATTAAACATATTCACCTCAGATGAATACTCTACCTCTTCCATATCGCCTTTAGTGACTCGATCTATTTTCTTTACAATAACTGTAATTCTCTTTAATGCTGCTAACGCTTTCTCAATTCTCTCAGGAACAATTTTGTCCTTACTAAATGAAAGATTACCCACAGCAATCGCTAAAGGATTATTTATTTCATGATTAAGAGTGGTGACCATCGTATTAATGGTACTCATCTGACGATTTTTTAAGCTTTCGCCTACTAATTTCTTAATTTTACTTTGAGTTACTATCCTTGCAACAGCAATTTCCATATTAACTGGTTTAGTTAGATAGTCGTTAGCTCCAAGACGAAGAGCTTCAACAATATCACTTACCTCATCTTTAGCAGTAACCATAATAACCGGTAATTCAAAATTATTTTGTTCTTCACGTATTTTCTTTAGAACTTCCATACCAGAAATGTCAGGCATAACAATATCTAAAAGAATACAGTCATATTTTTTTTCTTTTATGTAATTAAAACATTCATTCCCGTTACTCGTAAAATCACAGAAAAAGTTAAGTTTCGTTAAACGCTTGGCAAGTAGCTGACCAGTCATTTTATCATCATCCACTATTAATAAATTTGGTTTTTCATCCATTATACTAATACCTTTCTCACTTCAACTGAAACCTTTGGTAAATTCTCCTCAAGATAAATCAAGTCTGCCTTCATTTCAGTATCGACTTTATCTCGACCAATTTTTTCTAAGTTAGCTGCTGCATTTTTTAATTCTACTGCAAAGAAATTACTGATCATTCCTTTTAGTGTGTGAGCATGAAGTTCAATTTCAGGAAAATCCTTTTCTTGGATTGCGACAGCTAGCGCCGCCAATGACTTTGGATAACTACCATCAAAAATTTCAGTAAGCTCACCAATTAATTCTTCATCACCATCAAAGTGCTCTTTTATTGCTTTTGCATCTATCATTATATGCTTATCGGATTAATGTCCAGAGTATTAATTAAAAACATCAAAAAAATCAGAGAAAGATTTTGAGACTGCACTTGATTGAGTTAACTCCCCTCCAGACCTAAGTTTAAGCATTAATGCACCTGTCATAATCATACGGTGATCTTGCTCAACCTCCAGTAGTTGAGAGTATTTCTCATGGGGATGAACAGGGTAAATCTCAAGTTGCTCTAAGTCTTCATGATATCGCTTTCCAACGCTAAAATGATCTAAAATATGGAGTATTCCCTCGAGTCTATTACTTTCTTTAAATTTTAAATTTTTTAAATTAGAGATGGTGCTCTTACTATTGGCAAAGCTTGCAAGCACAATAAGAGTAGGTACAAGATCTATACATTCTGCTCCATTAACTTCAAAACCATTAAAGGAAGATGGACCGAATATATCTAAGCCTTTTTGACTAAAATTGTATTTAATACCTAAGTCATCAAAGAGATCAAATATTTTAGAATCTGCTTGAGTAGAATCTTTTTCGATAGCATTTCTTATATTAAGATTTTGTGAAATACAAGCGTGAACCACAAGGTAACCCAAACTACTTGCATCATAAGGAACTCTATAAGAGGTATCTAGGTCAAGCCTTCTTATAACCTCATCAGTCATATCCAAATATTTATGCGAGCCCTCAATATTTATCAATTTGGTTTCTAAAGAAGTGTAGGCTGAGAGAAGTTTAAAGCCACTAGCAAACTGAGTTGTTTGTGAGCAGTCAACAATAAGTTTATTAGACAAATTGATAGGTCCTTTGACAATAAATATATCACCATCAATCTGAGCAAAACCACCCAAGCTACTTATATAACTAACAAGATCTTGCATGGGTCTATTGGCCAAGCCACCTAACATTTTAATATGATAACAATTAGAGCCAAGAGCTAGTAAAGGTATTAAAAACCTTAGGGTTGTTCCCCCTTCACTACCTGTTAAATGATGTATGCTCTCTGTGAGAACTTCATCCTTTGGAAAATGACCTTCAATAGTTATAGCGTTCTCTGACCTATTTATGTTTATACCAATTTCTATGAACATTTCGATAAGTTCGGCCACATCTTTAGCATCTGGAAGATCTGAGATCGTAATAGTTTTTTCGCTCAATAAGGCACAAATCAATGCGCGATTTGCATATGATTTAGAGGTAGGGCAAAGAACTACATCATTAATTTTATCGGAAGTAATTTTTATAGCTGTCATGACTCTTTATCTTAGTTAGTAACTCATCCATATTCAAAGTTATAATATCAGGCTTAAACTTATTGCTAGGTATAATCAATTCAATCTCATCCCCTAATAGCCTTTTTTTATCATGTTTTAGATATTTAGAGAATTCGGTAAAGTCACATTTCTCAAATGGGATTTTTGTAAAGTCTAATTTAACTTCAACTCTGTTAAATAAATCAACAAGCTCTGGCCTAAATATGCTTATAATCATTTTAAGACCGTGGTAAACAGCAATTCCATGAGGGTAATCAAGTGCTTTTTCGAAAGCATGTCCAAAGGTATGTCCTAAATTCAATATTTTTCTGTTCCCAAGCTCCTTATAGTCTTCCGCTGTTATCTCAAGCTTAAAATCTGCACATAGAGAAATTAGTTTTTTTGAGAATCCATTCTCAACGAGCTCATTTTGAATATCTTCAGATAGAAAGACATATTTTAACAATTCTCCTTTACCTGCATCGAATTCAATATCAGGTAAGGTATTAAGGAAGCTATCACATATTAGAATATCTTTAGGCCTATGAAACGCTCCAATCAAGTTTTTACCTTGAATGGTATTGAGCCCCACTTTACCGCCAATAGAAGCATCAATCATACTAAGAAGAGTCGTTGGAACTACACTCCACATCACACCGCGCAGAATACTAGCTGCTACAAATCCAGCAATATCACTAGTTGCCCCACCGCCGACTGCTAAAATCCCATCTTGTCTGGTAATTCCTTCAGTTATGAAATAGGAAGTAATGGCTTCAAAGCAGTTAAGGTCCTTATTTTGTTCTGCATTTTCAACTATATAAACACTCTTATCCACTAATTGCTCTGATAAAGTAGGATAGTGTTTAGTAATTGCAGCATCTATAACAATGAAGTTATATTTCTTAATTTCTGTTAAAATTTGATTATATTCTATCAATTGCATATATTTTAAATTACCGTAAATCACTAAAGGGTACAAGTTGAATAAAGAAGCCTTCAAAATATTAAAAGAAATCAATAGCTTAAATTTGAATTTAATTAAGTTCAAGAAAACAATACAAGCTGAGCTGCAAAGAATAGATAAAATTGATAATAGCCGTGAAGAACGCATAACTGAGCTAGCTAACCTCCAAGTACAACTAAAAGCTTGTAAAAAAAACCTATTAGATGTGGATAAGAAAAGTGAATACTTTGACGATATTATTAAAGCTTCAAAGGGTAAAATACCTACGACTTTTGATGAGCGTGAATTAAATGCCTTAAACTCTCAAATATCTAATGCTGAAAATGAAGTTGATCAATTGCAAGATCAAGGTCTAACTCTACTAGACGAAGTTGATACTCTTGATAATAAAATAGCAGATGCAACAAGTTTTTTAGCAGGTTCACTTGAAACCAAACTAGAAATTGAAAAAGAAATAAATTTAGAAAATGATGATATCTTAAAGGAAATGACTATAATCAATGAACGTTTAGATATCCTCCATACTCAAATTCCAACTAAGGCGAGTGAACGTATTCTAAAACTCATTAAGGATAAGCCAAAAGTATCGCCTCTTGCTCATATTTCACCCACAAGAAACTGCGATATATGTGGTTACTTAATACCTCAAGTTACAGAGAGAGCGGTGGAAGTTGATTTAAAATTATCAAGTTGCGCTGGGTGTACTAGGATTCTGATTCCACAATCTACAAAGTTCTAAACTAAGCGCTTACCACGATTTGTCTTCTCTAAAATACGCATATAAATTAAGTAACATGTTGGTACAAAAATCAATGTGATTGTTGTAGAAAATAGAAGCCCGTAAGCAAAACTGGTTGCCATTGGCTTTAAAAATGGATCACCTCCTGGCATATGTGCAACAGGAAGAAGGCCCACGACAGTTGTAAATGTCGTGAGTATAACCGGGCGAAATCGAGATAATGATGCCTTAATAATCGATCTAATATGAAAGTCTTCTGTTAGGTATCGATTAATATAAGTTACTAAAACAATAGAATCGTTTATCACGACACCTACAAGTCCCAGCATTCCCATAAGTGCCATAAAACCAATTGGCAGGCCAAAGATGATAAAAGCCAATACAACACCAATAAACCCAAAAGGAACAGCTGTCATAATGATAATCGGCTGTGCCATAGAAGAAAACTGTATGACGAGTATAATAAATATAATAAAGACAGAGGCAATAAGCGCTTTTACAAAACTATCCAGAGAGTCATTAGAGTCTCGATTTTCCCCTGTAAGCTTATAGCTTATACCAGGATTTTGACTAATGAGTTCATCTAAATAAGGCTTTATATTTGTATTCATCTCCTTAGATGTAGATATTAACCTATCGACTTCACCTGAGATCGCTATTGTTCTTTTACGATCCAGTCTTCTAATAATAAAAGCGCCGTCGACTTCTTTAAACGTGGCCATATTTATAAGAGGTATTCTCTGTCCCTGATTATTAAGTATTTTAATTGATGATAGGGTTTCTTCTGTAGATCTCTCAGATTCCTGAAGTCTAACAAGAACCTCAACATCATCATCTGATTTCTTCAGTGTCGTTGCTACGATACCTTCAAATGCATTTCGAAGTTCCATGGCAATTTGAATATTCGTAACGCCAAGCCTTCGGGCCTCTAATTCATTAATATCAACAATGACTTGTCGCTTTCCATTCTCGTAATCTATCTCGGTACTGATCATCTCTTTAAAACTATCAAGCTTTAACTTTACTTGTACAGAGAGGCCTATTAAAGTTTGAAGATTATCACCAGAAAGTTCAACATTAATTGGCTTTCCTGAAGGTGGACCATTCTTAATTTTTTCTAGTGAAAATGTATAATCTCCAACAAATGGTTTTACTTTTTCAGAAGTTTTCTTAAGTATCTCATCAGTCTTTCGCTCTCTAAAATCTTGCATTGTTAGTTCTACAAAAACTGTTCCGTAGTGTGATCCAATCCTTGGAGTCGCCCCTTTAGACCATTGAAAACCAGTTATCGTTCGCATACCTTTCATTTCATGATCTTTAATCTCTGATTGAATAACCTTTTCAATCTGCATAAGAAGATCGTTAGTTTTCTCAAAGGGAGAACCAACAGGCCCCTTAATATTTAAGTAGGCGTATGTGACATCATCTGCAGGAAAAAGCTCAAAGCGCATATTTTTTGCCGTTACAACTGCAAGCGCCAGTAACATAGTAAAGGCTGAAACAGTGAGGATTGTATTTTTCAAACAAAACTTCAGAGTCTTCTCATAAAGGTTTTGTAATGGTTGATACCATCTCGTTTTTTCTATATTTTTAGTTTTTCCTGCAAAGTCAGCTAAGTGTCCTGGAAGAAGAATAAAACACTCAAACCAGCTGGCAATTAAACAAATAATAACAACAGCCGGTACCGGCCATAAGAACTTCCCCATTATTCCTTGCATATAAAACAAAGAACCGAAGGCAACCATTGTAGTAAGAACAGTCGAAGTAACAGGTGCTAATGTATCATAAGCCGCTTTTTTTGCAGCTGCTCGTGGCTCCATATCATTTTCTAAGTTTTGATAGTATTGTTCGGCAACAATGATCGAGTCATCCACCAACATTCCAAGGACGAGTATAAGTCCAAACATGGATATGAGATTTATGGTAATACTAAAACTATCCATCAATGCAAATGCAACAAGGAATGCAAATGGCGCACCCATCGCGGTAATTAGAGAAACTCGCAGGTTCATAAAGAAAATCAAACAGATAATAACAAGTATTATCCCTTGGATTCCATTTTGAGTCAGAACTCCAAGCCTTCTTTTAACATAAAAGGACATATCGTTGAACGTATGGACCTTAAAATTACGACCTTCTGCAATCGCATTTAATCGCTCTTTTATTTTGTCTGTTGTTTTAATAACATCAGCATTTGACTTTGCCTTGATACTTAAAAATATAGCAAAATTACCATTAGATCTCGAGTCATACGTCCTATCTTTAAGAATCCGCGATACAGTAGCAACATCCTTAACTCTGACAGCATTACCAATATCATTTGAAAGCACAACAATTTCTTCTAGACTTGCTACTGTCTCATTTTCTTTTAATGTTCGAACTAGTTTCTCGCGTCCATCAAGCTTTAAGTTTCCTGCAGTTATATTGACTTGCCTGTCTCTAATTGCATTTAAAATTTGAGTTAAAGTTAACTCGTACTGCTCTAGCTTTTCAGTACTAACTTGAATATCAAACTGTTCATCACGAAATCCATCTAGGCCAACCTCTGAAATTTCCTTAATACGCTCAAGCTCATCTCGCACAAATTTAGCATCGATTCTTAATTCTTCTTCAGGCTTTCCGTATATACCTGTTGTCATTAATGAGCGATCGCTATTAGTTGCTTTTGTAATGATTGGTGCTTCTGAGTCACTCGGCACTTTTTGAGAGATATCACTCAAAGCATTACGAACCTCATCAAGTACTTCATCAGTATCGTAATCAGGATCAACCTTAAGAGAAACGATAGAGGCACCCTCAGCACTCATTGCATTCATCTCTTCGATACCACGAACTTCCTTTAATTCTCTTTCCACTTCAATTGTAATGAGTTTTTCAACATCCTCTGCAGCAGCACCTTGGTAAATAGTTCTCACCGTTATGAAGTTAAAGTCTACATTTGGAAAAGTTTCTTTATTTAATGAAAAAATTGAAATCATTCCCATTAAGACAATAAGCACTGTAAGAAGATTTACAATGATACTATTATCCACAAAATAATCTATAATTCTTTTCATCATATTATTAATCTCTATAGGAGGTTAGATAGGGTGTTATATTTCCATTTAAAAAAGCAAGTTCGGCAATGCTTGACTCATAGAGATACATCATACTCATAAATGAAATCTTCGTATTGATTAAGTTTTCATCTGCTCTCAGGGTTTCTTCAAAAGAAACTTTCCCACGATAGTAAAGCCTTCTATTTTCTTTTGAAACCTTTTCGGCAAAACCTATTTTCTCTGAGTTTAGTTTTATACCTCTATTGTACCGCTTAATATTTTCGTTAAGTACTTTAACTTTTACATCAAGTTGTCCTGTTCGATTGCGCAGACTTAAGTCCGACTTTATTTTTTGTAAAGACATTTTTTTCCTTACTGCGCTTCGATTAGAAAGTCCCAGCGGGATACTATATGTTAAAGCAATCGCCTTATCTACAGTAGTACTACTTAAGCTATCGTCGACAGCTTCCCCCTGTTGATCATCAAAGGCATTGGCAGCGTAACTTAAAGAAAGGCCTAAGGAGTGTCCTATGCTCTCGTCGTATTTACTGATATTCATTTCATTGATTTTATTTAATAGTTTTAATCTTTCAGTTTCTGTATAGCTAGTCCCTTCGAGGTATTTGCTATATTTTTTATATTCCTTGTAGGTCCAATTAATTTCTTTATATCTAGACTCTGGAATTGAAATTTTAATAATTTCTTCTATCGCGGCGACTTTTGACCTTAGCTCTGCTCGATTTTTTAAAACTTGTTCCTCTTGATTTAAAAGAGCTAAGTTCGCTTGGTTCAAATCTACACTACGACTTAAGCCGTCTTTAACCCTTTTTCTAATTAACCGAACTCTTTTACGCGCCTTTGCCTTAAACTCTTTATACAGTCGATCTAGCATAATTTGGTGTTTGACTCCAAGATACGCATTATAGAAATCGAGGTGGTCTTGGTCTTCGGTCCATTTATTACCTAAATTTTCCGCTTTATTTTGCAGGTGAATGATTTCCCAGTCTAGGCCATTGCTATCGTTTAAAATTTCATATGTATATGAAAAAACATTTTTCGCCTCGAAAACCTTATCAGAATTAAAATTGTTTAAAGAGCCACTGCTCCAGTTAGATAAATCGTATTCTGTCTGTTCATGAGAAATTTGAAAACTACCGTACTTAAAACTGTCCTTAGAAATACCTATAGATTTTGAGTTCTTTATGGTTCTTTGGCTTGAAAAAGAAAATAAACTCTGAAGAGATGAATCTATTTGCCCAATGTCCGCAGATAGGTTCCAATCGTATTTGTTTTTATTCAAGCTATAGTCTAAATCTGAAAACTGTTTATTCAGACTTATCTCTTTCAATCTATCTGAATTCTTATACCCTTGATACAGTTTGGTAAATATTGCATACGAGTTTAAAGGCAGTAATAGTAGTAAGCATAGTGACTTCACAATAATCTCCTTGGAATTATATGTGCTTATACAATTAATTGCTCTAAAATGAAAGTTTCACCTATTTTTCTGTATGGTAAATTTAAGTCAACTGCATCTTGTCATTTCCCGCTTATGGGCCTATAAATGCTTAGCTGAGAAAGACTAATCATCGCCGGTAATTTTCGAATTACGGGAGGAAAGTCCGGGCACCATAGAGCACCGTAGCGGGTAACTCCCGTCCACCGTGAGGTGAGGACAAGTGCAACAGAAAGTATGTACAGTTCGGCTGTAGTGAAACCAGGTAAACTCTACGGGGTGCAAGCTCAAATAGGCCAATGTTTTAGCATACTCGTGTGAATTGGCGGGTAGAGCGCTTGAGCCAGAGGGTAACTTCTGGCCTAGATGAATGATGATTCTTAGACAGGACCCGGCTTATTTCTTTCTCAGCTTTTTGTCTTTTTACTAAACACTTTCGATAACTTACACACTTTCTTCGCCCTAAACCTCTGAAATTTCTTTCACTTTTTGGCCAAGCTCTTGCAGCATTAACTACATAGATATGGAGTAATAAATGAAAAGCTTGATGCTTGTGTTTCTGACTATATTCAGTGGTCTAGGTATGACCTCAGATACACTTACGCGCATTGATGCTGATATTAAAGCTGTTAAACTAGAGATCTCCACTCAAAGAAAAAAAATTGATGAAATCTTTAAGCTCTATTATGAAATCAGAACGACACTTAATAATGCTAAGTCAGATCACACGGCAAAAATAATTGATACGTTAGCACTAAACAGAGTTGTCGCTGCAAATAATAAAGTTGTAGCATCCATTGATGAGGCTCGCTCTATATTAGAATTAATCCAGGACAGAGAGTCTCAGTTAAAAAAACAGAGAAAAGAGATTAAGGATAGCGAGAGACTTACTGCAGAAAATCAAATCACAAAGCAATTACTTCAACGGAATGAAATCTCTAATTATGAATTTAAAAAGTCTCCCTTTCCTTCACGATCCAGTATAAAAGCCTCGAAAGTTCAGTGTGCTCTACTAGATCAACTGAATCAGAATCCTCCTACTCGCGGAACTCCAGGGTATCAGGACTTCTTAAGTCGCAGAATTAAATTGAGTAGCTTATGTTATCAACAGGCCATCGTTTCCGATGAAGGTACTGTCATAGGTTTTTCGTTTGATAATAAAACGAAGAATTCTGTTAATCCAAATGAAGATAATGGTGCTGCAAGAGAGTTTGTATTTAAATTTGGTAATAGGGCCAGTCAGAATATGAAACTTGAAATTACAGAAAACTCTGGCCTAACAGGTAGGATGTCCCACGATCTCCTTCATACAACTATGATATTTCTTCCCAGAGTCGTTATCCCTTATGTCGATATTAATACTGATAACGGTGGTTGTACTCGTAATATATATCTACCTTCAGGTGAATTTTTTGAAATCGACTCACTCTCAAAACAAATTCTCGGAGGCGTATTGAAAGAACTCCCCATGGATTTAACTCCAAGTCGTCATGCCAGAGATTTTGCAGGTATTGAATATTTAGGAAAGGGGATAACAATAAGAGCAGATAGGCGCTCAGGCACTCCTGAACATGTCTACTCAGTATCTTTTAATAATAATGAAAGAGTCAAGGATGCGACGATTTCTTACCAAGGGAAGACATGTTATGTCCCAAAAGAACTTATCTGGGATGATGCTTTAGACTCTAACCAAGAAGCCATTTTTAGATTTGAAACTGACCAAGAGTTTTTAGATATAATTGCGAATCCCATTTGCAAATGGGATTTAACTCTAGATGATATCACGCTTTAATTTGTAATTAATAGGCTGAACATGATGGCTTAAAAGATTGCTCAACCAATGATTTAAATCCACTTCCTGCGAAGCTAGACGTCATTGTAACCTTAAGATCTACAAAACACTTTTCTTCACTATTAGCTAAATAAGCTACTTCGTATTTATAAATTCCATTTACGCCGGCACTACAAGCTCTTTCGCATTCTGCAAAGTAGGAGTCATCAATTAGAGATGTTACTTTTAAAATACCTCTCTGAGCTAAAGTTAAAAAGCCCTCGCCTTCGTTTGATCTCATTGCCATGAGATCATTTGATTCAATACCGAGTTTAGTTTCCATGAAACTAATGACGGCCATATCTCTATCATCATTTGTATAGTTTCCTTCAGCACAGCTACAAGCATATGCATTTATAGTTGAAAGAATCGTTAGCATAAAAATTACTGATTTCATTATATCCTCTAAATTTATTATTTCTAAAGGGTATATATCAGGGGGTGCCGTCCCACTCAAGAAATTTGGCCCAAAATGAAAAGATTACAATTTCAGAGACTTAAGGGATGCTGTAGACAAGTTTAAACCCTCAAAATCGTAAAGCTCAAAGGTCTTGTTTAACTCTTTTAGGTCTTTCTGGTCAGCATAGAGCACATAGTTTGTAATTTTGTATTTTGTTATACCTGATTTAAAAGTCGGAAGATTATAAAAGTGTTCGCCTACAATATGTGGATATTGAACTAAACTCTGATCTTCTGAGTGGAGAATAAATGTTGGTATTTCATATTGATTCGTAAGCCATTGCTTTTCATTTTTTTTGTAAGCCAGTATCTTGTCCTGTTTAAGAACAATGACTCGCAGAAGATCTAGCTCAAATATCTTTTGCTTTTTATCTAGATCCTTAAGCTTAGGATATGAAAGAGGATTCTTTCCAAAGGTTTTACATATGGATTTCAGAGGGCATAATTCGCAACTTACGCTTCTGGCCTTACAAATACTTCGACCTAAATCCATCAAAGCTTCATTATAAACTCTTGCACCTAGTTCAGACTGCTCATTACATATTTCTCTATCATTAAAAAGTTTATAGATTTTTTTTTGTAGCTGAGGCCCCTTAAAATCTTGAATATCATAAACTCTTGAGAGCACCCTTTCTAGATTTGCATCGACACAAAGTCCCCTCTCATTAGCTCCCATGGCAATTATCGCATTGGCAGTATAGTTACCAATCCCTTTAATCGATTTTAGCTGTTCTAAATCAGTCGGTATTGCACCCTGGAATTCACTTTGTATTTGCTTCGCTGCCCCCAGCAAGTTTCTTGCACGACGGTAGTATCCGAGTCCTTTCCAGTCTTTTAAGATTTGATCCTCTGAAATGGCAGCAAGAGATTCAATTGTTGGGTATTTTTTAATAAAGGAATCAAAGTGATTTATAACTGTGGAGACTGTTGTCTGCTGTAACATAATCTCTGAAACAAGTGTATTGTACAAAGATCTATTAACTCTCCAAGGTAAGTACGAATAGTTTTGAGTAGACCACTCAACGAGTTGTTTGAACATTTTATGAATCTACCTGAATTTTAGAATTATTGGAATGACTATTTTACTGACAAAGCTTACGCACGCTCTTTAACTGAGCTTTCATATCCTTAGCATAAAAAGGCTCTTTTAAACCTCTAATAACACCTCTATCACTAGCTTCAATAGCATTGATAAAGCCCTCTTCAGCCTCAAAGATGTCTGTAATGATAATAACATTTTCTGCTTTAGAGCTATTAAGGTTCTGGATAATCCTTTTCATATTATTAAGTCCGCCACTGAGGCACACACGATCAAAGCTTCCGGCTTCCTTTCTAAACTCTTCAAAATAATAAACTTTCATTTTTTGATTCATAGGACAAGTTGCATTCAAGTCTTTCAAGAATCTCTCTCGGCTGCACTCATTATCAAAACCATTAAAATCAACCTGCTTCATAGTTGAACTGACGTCCACCCATACCTCAAGCTTTGATTTACCTTCCTTCATCTTTTTTTGTTGCTTGCCGCAAAAAATATCAAAGAACTGCGCCTTATCACAATCAATCATCTGTCGATCTAATCCAGCATGAGGCTCTAAGAAGTCATACTTCTTATTATTCTCTATAGTTGAAAGATCTAGCTCTTCTTGTACTTTTCCTTGCTCACCACGCTTATATAAGCCTACCTGTGGATCAAAGCAATACTCACCCATCTGTTGACACTGCAATGCTTGTTGAGCAAGCTTGTCTGAGCGGCTTTGTGATTTTAGTACCCCATCTAACCAAGAAACCTTATCTATACTTAGAAACCAAACTTCAAAGCGCTTCGGTAATGCAAAAGCATTAACAGAAACAGAAAGAATAAGTAGTACTATTAGTTTTTTCATAAATTAAAAATCTGTCTGTCCTTGTTTAAAGTATCTGAAAAGAGAGTTTCCAATATCAACAATTAAATCCTTCCCTTCGGTATCTAAATCTAAAAAATCTGTTAAGAAACCCTTTTGCCTCGGACTCAACTGATTCAACTTATCCCTTACAGTAAGGTTTTTATTATCATCAGAACGTCTTTCCTCACCAAAGGAAACTTTCACACCTTTTATAGTCGCCGAGGTTTTTTTCCTCGTTTGATTTTCATCCAGGCCCGCTTCGAGGCTACTAAGCTCATCTTCAGATTCGCCCTCTGCAGCTGCTCCCTCTTCTTCGGAAGAAACACTCTCCTTATAAAATGAAACCAGCTTTTTAAACGTCTGAGTTGAATCTTCATCAATAAAGTCTATGATTTCATGTAAGGGAACATTTAAGTGAGCGACTATGTTTGCAATCATCTGTGCATCTAAGTCCTTGGTTTTCTGGTTTAGAAACCTACTCATGGTAGAAATTCCGACATTTATACGTTCAGCAAGGTCCTTCTGAGATAGTCCTCCACGTATTTGCATATACTTACGTACAACCCCTAAGAACATCTCTATCTGATCTAGATTAAATTTAACCATAATTCCTCCTATAAATTGCAATTAAACTCTTGCAACCCCTTAGATTCCCTATCGGAATGCAAAATTATTTCTTGATGCAATTTTATTTCTTGACGCATTGCATCGGGCATGCGATACTGGTTACAGGCAAAAACAAACATCGGGGGAACGATGAAAACAACAATAACAAATGCAATTAATAAAGAAATTACGGGTACTTACCTAAATATTTCTGATATGAGAGTTTCTAATAAGATCGTTTCTCATAAGAATATTGCAGGTTCAAAATATGAAAATATTATATTTGAAAATGTTATCTTTGCCGACTGTGACTTTCAAGGTACTGAAATCACAAACTGTAAGTTTATTAACTGTAAGTTCAAAAATTGCAATTTCAACTTCTCGAAGTTTGTAGATTGCAATCTGATTACGTGTACGACAGAGAATTGCAATTTTTGCATTACGAATTCCCTTAACTGCAATTTTCTGTCTTGCACGTATATCAACAATAGATGGGAAGAATCATCAATTAAAGGATTATTTATTAGCTGTAATTTAGAAAATACAGATATGCCACATACGCTTTCAACTCTCTCCTCACAAATGGAAGCGTGTGTAGCATAAATTAGAAGTAGTACCCAGGGCCATGGTTGGCCCTCAATTAAAAATTAATTAAGTATTTAAATATCGTTATGGAAGAAACCCGCCTTGCATGGATGCTTGCACATCAAAAATATTTCAATCCCCACCTTAACCGCACTTCTTGGGCCTACGATAGTAGGCTCTCTTTTTTTTATTGCATGCGTTCAATTAAAGCGTTATCTGGTCTTTTGAATTTAAAGGTATCACTTGGGAATTTATCTTTTATGATTATTTCTTTTTTTGTTAGCTTTAATGGTCTTGCATCATCAACAAGGTATAGACTAATACTTATAATATCAACAAACTCTTGTGAGCCTTTTTTAAAAATTATCTCTAGCTTCTCAATACCAGTTTTTTTAATTCCTGTTTTAGTGAAATTAAAATCATACTTATTATTTTTAAGTTTTTGAACAAGGTAGTTTCTATTATTCTTTAAGCCTGGTTTTAAAGAATCAAAAATTTTTGAAAAACAAAATTTACTTGAGTCACCTATGGCCAGATTTCCAGCCTCTCCTTCGATAAAAGGAGGATCATACTTGTAAACCTTAGTGGCGTTACAAACATATACTGTCTTTGTTTGCGAATCTTTAAAATACAAGTTATTGGGATGTTGATACTTCAGGAGTATATTCGACTTCTCAGTTATTTTTATCAGCTTTTTTTCCTGAACAAAGTGCCCCTCAAATGCTTTTGGTAAAAACGTACTAGCAAGTGCAGTATCAAAAAGCATCATAACAAAAAAGAAAATTAAGAATCCTCTAATCATATCTAACTCAACTGAACCGAAACAGCAGTAGAGACACCTGGCTCCTGCATAGTAACACCATACAATGTATCATTCAGCTCCATTGTCTTCTTATTATGCGTAATCAAAATAAACTGTGATTCAGCACTCATCTCTCTCAATAATTCATTAAATCTTCCAACGTTTGCATCATCAAGCGGAGCATCTACCTCATCCAGTAGACAGAATGGACTCGGTTTAACTAAAAAGATTGAAAAGATTAGTGAGACTGCAGTCATGGCTTTTTCACCACCACTCATAAGGTTTATTGACTGCATCTTCTTACCAGGTGGTTGTGCAATAATATCAATACCACATTCAACACTGTCGATATTTCCAACGATTTCCAATCTCGCCTCTCCACCACCAAAAATGATTGGAAAGACTTTCTCAAATCTCATATTCACTTCACTGAAAGCTTCCTTAAATCTAACTCTTGATTTTTCATCAATATGTATAATGGCTTGCTCTAGGTCTTCCAATGATTGCTTAAGCTCTTGCTCTTGAACCTTTAAAAATTCATATCGAAGTTTTTGACGGTCATAGTCTTCAATTGCTTGCCAATTAATTTCACCGAGGCGATTTAGATCTGTTTTATAGCGTTTAAACTTATCTTTAGACTCTCTAAGTACCGCCGGGAATTTTTTATCAAAAGCGTACTCCACAGTTTCAATTACAATTTCGCCCTCTTCACCTTCCATCGTATACATGTCAGTGAGATCAGCAAGTTCTGCAAGCTCATCTGAATGCAGCTCTAAGTGAGACTTAAGTACAAGTCGTAAGTCGACTTTATATCTCTCAAAAATATCTTTTGCTAAAACTTCTTCGTCTGTAATAACTTGCTGAACCTTAAGATTTAGTTCAACATTTTGTTTTTCAATTTTATTAATTTTGGCCGTAAGCTCTTTAACTTCTGTTTCACGACCTTGCATATTTCCAAGTAAAGCGACCAAATCATCTTTGATTAAACTTAGATGTGATTCTTTTTCACTTAAAATCTCAGCCTGCTCAGAGTTCGTCATCTCAAGTGTAGAAATTTCTTCTGTTGCATTTTGAACATCTTCCTCGTACTGATCTAAAAGTTCATTATTACTTGCTAGTTTTTCGTTATAACGATCCACTTGTGAATCTACATCGATGATCTGTGCTTGGAAGCTTTCTAGCTGAGTGTGAAAAGTCTTAGCGTTAGCCTGGAGCTCTAGTAACTCTCCTCTACTAGCTTCATGCATTGACCTTACTTCTTCAAGCTCTTCTCTTAATGTCTCTGCTTGATCATTAAGTTCTGTTGATAAGGATTCAAATTGATCTCTCTTATCATTATTTATTTCTTCAACTTCTAGAAGGTCTAGTTTTGCCTTTGAAATTTCAGTTTTTCTATTCATTAAAATTTCAAGTCTTGAACTCGTTGATCCGTGATTTGTCTCTTTTGATTCAAGTGATGATTTGAGGGATACATATTTTGTATTGGCCTCATTTAAATCTTTTGAAACATTATCAAGCTCTGCTGTAAGCTCTTCAACTCTACTCGTTAGAGTTGTAAAGGCTTCATCAAGCTCTATTAGTTCTGCATTTTTAGTTTCAAATTCTTCAGTTAACTCATTAATCAGGTTATTTCTCTGAACAACACCCATTGATGTATCATCTTGAGACTTCACTGAAAGTTTAAGACCATTAATCGTTTTCTCTAAATAAATATTTCCATCAAGTGATACCAGGCCCCTAAACCTTAAATCACTTGAGATTTTTAATGCAAGCTCTGCTGTTAAATTACCAACAACATAGTAGCCGTTAAAAAAGTCATTTAGCTTCGCAGAGTAATCCGAGTCATTTATTTTTAAGATACTCTCGATTGATATAACATCACAACAACCTTTAAGTTCTAATCTTTCAATTGTTTCACTCCCACATCTCGAATCGAGTTGAGCTGGGGTAACATAATTAAAATTTATGTCAGACTTACCAAGGGACCAAGCAGAAAGTTCATCTGCATTATTCTTTGACACGAGTGAATCAAATTGGTCCTCAAATAGTACTTCTAGTGCTTTTGCGTATTGTGCTTCACACTCAACAACATTTCCAAGTAATTCAAATGAGCTCGATTCGCTCTGATCAAGGAATCCTTGTGCCCCTTCTCTTGCTCCCTCTCCAGACTTATTAATTTCTTTTAATGAGCTTACTCTTGATTCCAACTGGATAACTTCCTTAGAAAGAATTCTTTGTTGAGAATCGGCTTCTTTTAATTGAGCTTTCTTTTGATCATATTCAATTTTGATTGTTTCAAAGCTTTCCTCTAACTCAGAGAATTTATTTCCAGCTATTTTTGTTTCTTCTCTTTGTTGAACTAACTCATCAGAGAAGTTTGCCGTACTTTTTTCAATTTCATCAATTTCAGTTGTGATATCCTCAAGACTTGCAGAGTATTCTTCAAGCTTAGTATTATTTCTATATATAACCTGATCAATATCGTGGAACTCAACTTTCGAATCTTCCAGCTTTAAGCGAAGTGTCTTTTGCTCTTCTTCTTTCTCAAGCATTGATTCTTTTAAGTTTTCAACCTTTGCCTCTAAGTCTGAGAAGTCCATTTCTTCAAAGTTTTGAGCTTCAAGATCACGAAGTTTATCTGTCAGTTCATTGGCTTTCTCTGATCGAGTCGCAATGTCACCCTCTAGCTCTTCGTTCTCACTCGTTTTAATTTCTATATGCTTAGCTTTGTCTTCCTGAGACTTTCGCATATGCTTTAAGCGCTCTTCACTTGCTGCAAGCTCTTTACTCATTTCATTATATTCACCCTGGAGATCATCAATTTTCTCCGTTAAGTCTATTTTATTAATTCTTTCATCTTCAAGTGCTAACTCAAATTGATCTTTTTTAAGCATTGCCCGCTCAATTTCAACTTCATTTGTTTGAAGTGTTCTTTTCGCATTTACAAAGTCATTTAGAAAATCAAACTCACGATGAGACTTAGAGATAAGCTCGTGGTGACGAACTCTACTTCTTAATCTTTTTGCTTTCTCAGCTTTTTCCGCCTGGCGCTCGAGAGCTTTAAGGTTTTTATAGATTTCTGTTTGAAGATCACTAAGTCTATTTAAGTTGGATTGAGTTTGCTCAATCTTTTTCACAGACTCCTTCTTACGCATCTTAAATTTTGTAATGCCTGCAACTTCCTCGATCATCGTTCTTCGTTCAATAGGCTTTGCCTGAACTAGTTTATTAATCTCACCCTGTGCAATAATTGAATATGATTTAGCACCGGCACCAGTATCCATAAAAACTTCTTGGATATCTTTTAGCCTTGCAGGAACTTTATTAATTCTATATTCCGTTTCACCGTTTTTATAAAGCTTTCTAGTTAACGCTATTTCCGTTGGCTTCATAACTTGGCTGCCAATATGAATATGTTTTCCAGTATTGTTATCTAAAACGAGAGTAACTTCTGCAAATCCACCAGCGGCATATTTTGAAGAGCCAGAGAAGATAAGATCTTTCATCTTATTCCCTCTTAAGTGTTTTGCTGATTGCTCACCCATAACCCAAAACAGGGCATCAACAATATTTGATTTCCCACAACCATTTGGACCAACGATACCTGTAATACCGTCATCAAAATTAATTGTTGTCTTGTCTTTAAATGATTTAAAACCTTGAAGATGAAGTCGTAGTAATTTCATTGAAATGTCGTCCCTCTAGTAAAATTTTGTGTGTGCAAAATATCAGCAAAAGTCTTCTACATCCTGTATTAGAAAATTGCCCCTATAGGAAGATTTTCTCTTATATTACAAGTGATTGTCTAGGAATTATCCATCAAAACTGGAGTAAAGCAGTCAATGATGAGCGCTGCATTCAAACAAATATATTTGAACTTCCGAGCAAGTACGTGAAACTTTGTACGTCGATACGCGTCAAGGTATCTTTTATCTTATAATGGTTCAACAAACATAATTTAGGATTATATATGAATTTACGTAAAAACCTCACTTTTGGATTCGAACAAACATTTACTATTTCAGACTGGTGGACAGAACCTGGCTTTACAGCAACATCTGACACACCAAAAAAGCGTGAAAAGATGCTAGATCTCGCAAAAGAATTAGCGATCGAACTTAAGGGAAAATACTTTGAATCAAATGATATTTGGGACCATATGCAATATGAGGTTACCGATGAGTCCGGTGAGACACAATTCTATGTCACTATGGACCCGGGTAGTATCGAAGTAAAAACACCTCCATGTCTTGTTGATAAAACTGAGAGTATGGCCGCACCACTTTTTATTGCCGCTGAAAGGGCCAACTGTGTTGCTTATCGAAACTGGTGGTATGGAGTGCAAGGTGGAACAGAAGGTGGTTGCCACGTTAATATGGGTGGATATACATTTGAAACCAACCCCCTATTCAATGAGCCTGAACTTGTTGTGAAGTACGCTGCCTATGTACACAATAGGCCATGGCTACACCATCCCTTCATGGGCCTTGATGTTGGTCCCGAAGGAAATGCTATGCGTATGGATGAAAAGCCTGAATTTCTTGAGGTAAAAAATAAGTTTTTAGAATATAGAAATCTATACAAATCTGGGAAAAAATTAGCACCACAAGAAACCTATGATTTTTTTAAAGATACAAATCTAATTACAGAAAAAGGATCATACCCTTCACTCTATAAATTTAAAGAAGGGCTTTTCTTAATTGAAGATCGCGGCCAAGAGTCCATGCGAGAAGCAAGAGACTTCTTCCTAGTGAGTGAGATGCGAGTACAGATCTTGGAACATTTACAGAAACAAGAATTCTCTGAAGAGTTGCTTGAATTTCCAAATTTACATAAGGATGAGTTAACACAGCTTATGCTCTGGAAAAACTTCGTTCAATGGACAAAGGACTTCAATCTACCAACAGAGGAATATAAGCGTTTCTTCCTAAGACAATTTCCAATACTTAATGGTGGCACAAATGTGCCTTCTAAATTCGAGATACACGATGGAAGACGACCACGAGTAATTAAAGATATTGTAAAAAGGGGTGATGTCGTTGTAGCAAAAAACATTGACCCCTCATTCAAGCGCTTTGAAATTCATACGACAGAATTAAGTACAAGTATTAAGCTTGAAGCTGAGGGGATTGAGTTTGAATCAAGTGTTTTATCATTTGAGGATACCCATTTTAAATATATTGATATCAAATACAATCAAGATAATCCTTTATTAAAAATATCACTTAAAAGTGAAGGCAAAGTTATTGAGCAAGGAATATTTAATATTCAGAATATGACATGGGAGTAATTATTTCTTATCTTTCTTATGAATATAGTTCCAATAAATTATATGATAGGTTATGGCCTTGAAGCCCAAAACTAAATAGCACAGTTGAAGCATCCAATACAAGAGATTAGTTGCAAAGAAATTCATTTTCCAAGAAACATAGAATGCATAAAGAATGAGTGGATGAAGAACATAAAGTCCAGCGTGGACAAGTCTCTCTACTCGCTCTAGATTCTCGTAAAATATTTCATTCTTAATTATTGATAATGTTGATAGGACTGCCAGCAGAATATAAAGGTTTCCAATCATTTGTGAATAAGTTGTAAATATTGTTAATGATACTGTCGCAAGAAATAAGATTCCATCGATAACGGCACTATGAATCTCTTTTTGTGAAAGATTACGACGTTTGTTTAAGACGTACTCATCGTAAGTGAATAAAGCTCCATGAATAATTGTTGTTAACGTAATAAATATAACCATAAATCATTTTACTTTTAAATACTGCGCAAAACTATGAGCTAAATCAGTTTCCTGAACGAATCGTCTCTCTCATTTTTTTGTACCCGTACTCGAATTGAGCATCGACAACTTTCACATAGGAGTCATAGTCTTTAGGTATTTTTGATAGAATTTGCCACTTCAGCCAGTTCACTTCCGGTATATACTTTAATTCATCTGGAAAATCTTTTATATCAGCAAGGTGATCAACATCAATATCTGAAAAAACTTCGGAGTGTCTTTTGTTTTGACTATAGTAAAAGCTGGCCCAGATTAATCCACTCTCAAGAAAACTAAATTTTTCCGGATGGCACATAATAATTTCATCACCTAAACTTTTTGCCAACTCTACGGGGTAAAGATCTACTGCCCCCGTGACATAGCGTTTACCGTTAACCTCAGCTGGATTAATAAAAAATGGATCTGTTACTGACGCCCTACTTGCTTGCGCCAACGTTACCCCTTCCACAACCTTTGTTTCTTTTGCCACAGAGGAGCGCCCCATATTATATGACGGTGATTCGACTCCATCTAAAAGTTTTGCCGTGTCAGAATCAGTAAAAAAGACTTGTTGAAATAAAGCCTCATTTCTTTTTTTCCCATAAGCGGATTCATTATATAGAATTTCCGCCGCTACAATAATACTCTTATGCTCCAGCGGCTCAAAACTTGTATGATCATCTACAAGTGGAACTAGTTGAGGCATATCTAACAAGTAATGCTCGAAAATATTTGGGATAATCCCTCTTAATCTAAACTTTAAATAAACATCTCTTATCATTGAAATACTGTGATTTAAGTTGAAATATTTAGTTTCCTGAATAGAGTTGATGAAATCGAAGGACTCCTGACCTCTGATAAACTCAATCTGCTCTTTTGTGGTTCTAAGTCCATGGGCAACCGCAGTTGCAGCTGATCCTCCACAGGTTCCAATTATATAATCAGGGTTTTTCCCCAATTCTCTTGCCGCTTTTAACATCCCAATAAACATCGCCGTCTTAAAGCCGCCACCATTAAAAATCATCACTGTTTTTTTACTCATCTAACTATTGTATGTTTTTACGTAAAATTAACAAGTTAGTTGTTACTACTCATTTAAATTTGGGCTGTTAGCTGGGGGCAAAATGTTCACTTTATGTACACTAGGTCACTATTTTGGCTAAAGTTTAGTCATTATAGCTCCGATTCCATCTCTAAAGTATCTAAATTCTATACAAATAATGGCACTTTACTTGCAAATTATTAGTCAGAACATATGTTTAACGGGAAACAGGAGAATAAAGATGAAACAAACACTAAAAAAGACAATGACAGTTTTAACCTTAATCGGATCAATGAGCACATTTGCTGCAACAACAGGTGATATCACAATTTCGGGAACAGTAGCTCCTGAACTTGAACTAAGCCTATCAGCAACAACTTATACGACACTTCCAATTGTAGCTGGTGGATCAGCGACGGTTGCAACGGCCAATGAGGTTTGTAACAACCTTGATGGATATAAAATCTATGGTCACGCACTCAATGGAGCTCTAGAAAACCAATCCAATACAGCTGTATCAACGACTTATGACATCGATTACGGAAGTTCTACAGGTGTAACTCTTGGAGTTGGATCAGTAAATAGAGTAGAGCTTAAAGATAGTGGAACATTATTAGCATCTGCAGATGTTGATGAAGATATTGTAGTTAATGTAGATGCTTTTGCAACAGCACCAGCAGGAACTTACCAAGATACAATTACTCTTGTAATCGAAGCAAACTAGTCAGATTTTATAAATATGGGGCCCAAACAGGGTCCCTTTTGTCCCTCTACCCTCAATAATTCAAATAATTTAAAATAGTTAAGTGATATTTAAATCTCATTTTATAAGCCTATTAATATTTTTTTGGTGCATCAGCTCCAATGGTTTTACAATGCCTACAAACTGGGGAGATGAACGTCCAGTACTAGTGGCCCCCTTAAAAATTGATAGCTTTGAAATGGGCGAAATTTGGATTCATCCTAAGCCTTACGAAGTATTGATGGATAAACAACAAATTCTAGCTCTACTTGTTAATATTTTAAAAGAGCCAATCTATTCCGACTTTAAAGATATAGCTGAGGGTAAAAACTACTTCACAGATACTCAAATTGAAAAGTTTGGTATAGAGGTCATCTTTGATTCCAATGAACTCATCCTATATTTTAAGATACCCAATTTTCTTAGAAAGGCTTCCGCTTTATCAATCCAAAGGAGCCATGTACCTAAGGGACAAGTAATCGAAAGATCCTCCTTTAGTAGTTTCTTAAATTTTAACTATACGAAACAGATCTACGAAGATAATGAAGTTGAAAACCTTTATAACGAATTCAACCTCAATATTCATGACCATGTATTCAATGCAGCAGGTTATTTGAGCGAAAATAATGAGACTCAGGTCTACAAAAGAGAATACACTCGCTATATAAAAGATTTTAAGAAACAAAACTCCCGACTTATTCTTGGAGATTTGGATCATAATACAGTGGATATCCAAGATCAAATTGAAGGTGCAGGACTAACACTACAGAATGACTTTTCCATTAATCCCAGGAGATTAAGAACAAATTTTAATCAATATGAAATCGATTTAAAGTTGCCTTCTACGCTAGAGGTTTACTTGAACGATTCAAGAATATACAAATCTTCACACCCAGCAGGAACACTCAACTTAAATCAGCTACCCTTAATTATAGGCCTTAATGATATTAAGATAGTTATTACTGATATAAATGGAAAAGTTCAAACCAGATTCTTTAATACGAATTATCATTCCGACTTACTGCCTAAAGGCATTCATGATTATTCATTTAATATTTTCAATAAGTCTTCTGAATCAGAGCTCGGAGAATTAGAATACAATAATCAACAAACAGTTTTAACTGGGTTTTACAGATATGGGATCACACAAGCGACTACTGCAGGCTTTAATCATCAGCAATTTAATAGCAATACACTTTCAGGTCTTGAGCTAACCTCCAGTCTATCAAGGTCCGTGTATAGTATTAAAGTCTCTCAATCTACTTTTGAAGAGGTTCAAACTAATAGTTATTACTTTAGCTTACAGAATATTTACAATTTTAAAAATCTACGTAAATTTCCAATCCGTTTTAGTTATAGGTATTATGATAAAGATTTTACTTCTATCTTAGGAGCAGTCTCATCGATACAAAACCAATACCTTTTCAACACCTCATACCAGATCAACTCAAAACTAACTCTAGGCCTTGGTGCCCAACTTCAAAAAAGATATGAAATGGATGAGGCAACAACACTATCAAGCTTAGAGGCGATCTATAGAATTTCTCCTAATATGAATTATTCTATTAAAGGTCAGAGAGACCATACCAATGATGAAGAAAATAATATTTTATTTTCATTTAATTGGTCTGAAATGAAGAGAAGGATTAGTGGGAATCATCGATATGAAACTAGAAACCATCAACTTCGTAACCAAGTTCACTTTCACAAGAACATAAAAGGTAAGAGGTTATACACTTCTCTAAATTATGATAAGAATTATGATACAGAAATAGAACAGGCCAGAGTTTTTACTCAGCTTGATACTAATAGTGGAAGCGTAAGACTTGATTATCAAAACAGTGATAATATTGAACGTAAAGCATTGAATTTGAGGTTCGCACTTGTTGCAACCAATGAGACTTTTAACATTGCACCTTTTGTGAATAACTCATTTCTTGTTTTCAAAAGTAATACTGAAAACCCTATTTACGTTGCTGATAATGAAACAGATGTATTTTCCAAAGATTCTCACTTAATCAAAACGAACTTAACCCCTTACACCTATAATACCTATCAACTGGGCCTCAACTCTTTAGAGATGGGAGAGGAAGTTTCATATGATCGTCTTTCGTTTATGCCATCCTATAAATCAGGAGCCGTTGCGAATATAAATGTATTAAAACAGACTTCCCTAGTCTTCAGGCTTAAAGAACAAGACTCTCCTTATATGATTGGAGTAATTAAAAATAATCAGAATACATATGAATTTATGACTGGTAAGACCGGGCGAGTTTTTGTTCCTAGTATTAACCCTGGTGAGTATCAATTAATGCTAAATAAGGTTTTCATAAAAACCATCGTTATTAACAAAGAGAGTGGTTACATAAATCTTGGAGATATAAATGTTAAAAATTAATCTATCGCTATGCCTGACTTTATTTTCTTTTCATGCCTTAGCCTTATGTCCAGATCTCAGTATTATCGATAATACGACTCCTATTAATTTGAATAATGATATTTCTCCTAAAACTGTTCTAAGGGTTGATAGAGGTGATACTTTCAGTGCCTGCAGGATAAAAATTGGTGTTGATAAAGGATCTAGTGCAACCTATGACCGAAAGCTTTTATCTGGAGTAAACTCTATAGACTTTAATATTTCTAAAAGAAATAATATGATTCGTATTCTTAAATTGGAGCCAGATTCTCAAGCCAATCAAAATGTTTATCCAATAAGGTATAGATCGAATAACTCTAACCTTTATAAAAATTTTAACTTGTTTTCAGAGCTAACTCTTAACGGTAATGAGCTGCCTGGTAATTACTCAGAAAATTATAATATCGTTGTTTATCAGCGAGGCAATGGTAATACCTACAACTTTTTTGGACAATGGCCTATAACTTACTTCTATAATATTCCAACAATTATTAACCTTTCTGTTGTTGATTCAAACCAGCCTTTTGATGAGTTTGATAATTCTCAAGACCTTAGTTTTGGAACAATTATCAAGAACGATACCAAGCAATTTGATATTGTTGTTCAAAGTAATAATGGTTATATCTTAAAAGTAAGCTCTCAAAATAATGGATCCATTAAGCATGAAGATGGAGCAGTTACTATTGATTATACTTTTAAAGTAAATTCATCCCCTGTTAATTTATCTGCCTCTAGTGGAACTCCTGTTACAATCGGAACTGGAAGTGGAGCACATACTGGAGATGGATTTAGATTACCTATTCAAGTTGAAATGGGAGATCCAACAAATAAAATTGCAGGGTACTATGAAGATCAAATAACAATTTCTTTGACGACTAGTCTTTAAGTCTTATAAATTTGGCCTTAACTTTTCCTGTTTTTAACTTTTGATCTCTAAGAATGATTCTTCTTTTAATTCCGGCTAAGATATTTTGAGTTCCTAATTTTTTAAAAGCCTCACTTTTAAATGAGATTGTTTGAGAGACTTTTCCTTGCTCTAAAACAAGCTTGTAATGCCTAAGTAGAATATGTTCCGTTCCCTTATTTTCAAAGAGTAACTCAATATTTTTATTTACCTTCACTGCTGATTCAACAACGAGGTTTGGTTTAATATCCTTTGGTGCCACATAAAGAGAGGCCACATATTCAAGCAAAAAATTTATCTGGGATTTATTAGTTTTTTTCTTTTTGAGTTTATTTGGTATTTGTCTAACAATCATTCTATAGGCAACCTCAGTTTCGACCGGTTTACCTGTATATGTAACTCTAATAGCTCTACTTGCACCAGGTTCTATATCTAGTAATGGTGGGTAGACTATAAACGCCTCAGTCTCTTCTCTTGTCTCTTTATTATTTATATCTATCGATCTGGTATAAACTTCTGCCTCAAGCTTAATTTCCTCACTACCAGAGTTTACAACTCTAAAAGTTTTAGTTGCTCCCTTTCCCTTGTATTCAAATGACTGAACTATCGGTGAAAGCTTAAAAGCATATATTGGTAATGAAGTGATTAGTAGTGCGATTAATAATAGATTACTTCTAAGGTGCATAGATTGTTACTTTTCTTACAATTGAATTATTGTAATTAGCCTTTGTATTATATTGAAGATAATGTCGCTTTGTTTGTCCAGTAATATTCTGAATATCGATTATCATATCTCCATTACTTTCTAGCTCATAGCCCATTCCTTCCTCAAAATTCATTGAGAAGCTACGATAGACCACCCCAGACATTCTAAGATCTGCTGCAAAGACAGAGATTGAGGTCAATAATATGAATGCGATTATTTTAAGCTTCATACCTCTTTATCGGCAGCAGTACCAGATAACTTGAGTCAAGTATCGCACATAAAGCACTGATATTTCGTTGAAAATGACTCGTATTCAGTAGAGTTTGATAAACTTTGTTAAGTATTCAATAATCACCTATGAACTCTAATAATAACGAATTAATTAAGCTCGCCAATATGAAGATGCCGTATGGTAAGCACACAGGCACAGTGCTAATTGATTTGCCTGAGACGTATATTGCTTGGTACCAGTCAAGTGGACTACCTAGTGGGGAGATCGGTAAATTGTTAGGACTTCTCTATGAAATAAAACTTAATGGCCTTGAATACCTTGTATACCCTTTCAAAGAAAAATAGCTAATTGTTAGACATTATCTCCCTTTAACATTATAGTCACTCAAACTAAATTTTGGAGATACAAACATGTTAAAAATCGTCTTTTTATTACTTTTTACGTCTAGTGCTTACGCTGCAATTACCAATGAGTCTGAAGTTTTACTACTTCAAACTGGTGGAAACTCTGTTGTAGAGACTTATAATGCAAAAACTATCTTTTCTTTAAAGAAAGATAAGCGATCTTATACTTTTTCTGGTCATTATACATTAGGTGTATCTGAGCAAACTGATGCAAACGGCGATACAGAAAAGATCGAAAGTGCTAGAAACTGGGATGCTCTTGTTAGATACGAGCAAGAACTAAATGCAAAGCTAAGTGGCTTCACTGCTCTTCAATATGAAGGTGATGAATTTGCTGGTTACAAACAAAGACAAAACACCGACTTAGGTCTTAAGTATATTTTAACTAAAACGGACAAGATCAATTCTTTTGTTGAATTTGGTGCCAGATATACAATGGAGAAATCCACAACAAGAGATGAAGATGGTGATGATCAGCATGACTATACTAAAGCACGATTTTACTATGAATTTTCAAATAAAGTTTCAAAGACTTTGTCTTACAAGTTCTGGACAGAATATATTCCAAACTTCACAGATAATGAAGATTACCTCTTAAACTTTGAGCCATCACTTTCTTATGTTCTATCTGATACATTCTCACTTAAGACAGCTTATAAAGGTATTTATGATAATCAACCAGCTGTAAGTGACTCTGGTGAAAGAGATGAGTACTTAGACTTTATTTTTACGACTTCATTAATCGCAAAATTCTAGGAGAAGTACATGAGTATGTTAAAAGAATTTAAAGAATTTGCAGTTAAAGGTAATGTCATTGATATGGCAGTTGGACTCATTATTGGTGCATCCTTTAAAGCAATCGTCTCATCTTTTGTAAAAGATGTTATTATGCCACCAATTGGGCAAGTTTTAGGCGGAGTAGATTTTGCCAAGCTTTATATCAACCTATCTGATACGACCTATACAAGTTTAGCTGAAGCCTCAAAAGCTGGAGCTCCAGTTATCCGTTATGGTGTGTTTATCCAAGCTGTAGTAGATTTTATTATAATTGCATTCACTATTTTTCTAGTTGTGAAGGCGATCAATAAGATGAAGAAAGCCGAGGAAGAAGCTCCAGCAGAAGAGCCTGCACCGACAGCAGAAGAAATCTTACTCCTTAGGGAAATCAGAGACTCACTCAATAAATAAGCAGTAGATTTTGGCCCAAATTTTGCTACTATTATAGTATAGCCTGTAATACAAATTGGTATTACAGGTACTTATACTCTCAAAAAGGCTATTTTTTGGCACTTTGAGACCAAAAGGAGCCAAATTGAGATCACTTATTCTTTGTCTTTTTATTTTTGCAAACTATACCCACGCAAAACCTTCTAACTATATCCCCTATGTCATTCAAGCTGAAGATAATGTATCAACAGTATTACAAAACCATGACTTATCTCCACTCTACGGTGATCAGAAATGGGTACAAAAGGTTTTAAAACTAAATAGGCTTACTCAAGAGTCAGCGAGAAAGCTTGAAATCGGCGATGTGATCATTGTTCCTTATAAGACTAGGGTCATGTTTAGTGATGATATTAAAAGTATTCAATCGAGCATCATTAAACAAATTAAAACAGATTATATGAGCCCTAAGAATTATAATTTCACACTTAGCGGTGGATACTTCAATAGAAACTATACTTATACAAATCAAGATAATAACGTCACCTTAAATCAAAATTTCTTTCTCACAACAACTTATAAAGAAAGAGATCCTTATAGCTTAACAACTTTTTCGTATAACCCTGTTGCGAGTGTCAGCCTTTACACACAGGCCAATGCAAACTTTAACTCTGATGACTCTAAGGTCGCAGAGTTTACTCCCTCAGTTCTCATATCAGCTGCAATTGAGATTGAGCATAGAGAAACTAATATGGCCCTCGCTCCAACTATAGAATACGAAAACTTCTCAACTCTTATATTTAATGGTGATGAAGACTATGCTGTAGCAAGAAGTAATCAGTTGTGGAGTGGTGCTCAGTTATCAAAGTCTTTTTATAACAATATCTACAATCCTTATATACAGGTAAGTGCTGCTATTGGAACTCTTGATACGAGCTCAAAATATGGAACAAGTCTTGGTATTAATTATAAGAATCATTATCAATTTGAAGTTTCTTATAATGAAAGTACTTTAAGTCTCGATCAAAAAACACAAATCAATGATGCTAAATTAACTTTTGGATATAGGTATTAATAGGAGCTAGACATGAAGTTTTTATCCGTTATTTTATTAACTCTAATGATCGGCTGTAAAGATCAGGTCAGTTCAGATAGTAATGAAATCGTCACTCAGGATCCAGTATCAGCTTGTGTACTTACAGATGATGTAAATCCAGTACTACCAAACCAAGTAACTCTTGCAGATAATGGCTCGACTCTGAATTCAGTTCAGGTGTCATGGCAGTCAGCAACTGATAACTGTGCCGTTTCCCATTATGAAATAGCTATTGGCCTAAGTGCGGCTTCAAGTGATATTCTTCCCTTTACTAATATTGGAAACTCTACCTCGTATCAATCTACTGGGGTCAATTTCGATTACACCAAAGACTATTACTTCACAATCAAAGCTGTTGATGAAAAAGGTAATTCCTCAGCAGTAGTAACTTCTAATTCATGGCAAATATTTAATGCGAAAACACTCACAAACCTAGTGTTATGGATTGATGCGAGTAATTTAACAAGTATTTCTGACGACGAAGGTGATCATCCAACGGAAACGAACTTTAGCAATGAAATTAGTAGCTGGGCCGATATATCTGGCAGCAGCGCAGTCCACAGCTTCTCAGCAACAACAACAAAACCTAATTGGGATGTTGTTGAAAACGCAGTTCGTTTCAATGGTTCTAATCAATTTTTGGCGACCGCGGATCATAGTGATATTAACTTATCTACAATCGCTCAAAGAAGTCTCGTGACTGTCATAAAAACTGGAAATAATGTTTCGACCAGACAGATTATATATGAAGAAGGCGGAACCGTTAGAGGGCTAAATATATACATCGAAGAGAGTAAAATTCGATGTGGATTTTGGAATGATACTAATGATGGTGATGGCACTCAAGGTTATGTTGAGGTTACAGGTAACATTAGTGCAAATACCTCTTATACCGTTAATTATATTCTAGACTATTCAAACTTCTCAAGTGGAAGTGGAGCAGATGGTACAGTCAGCTGCTCGTTAAATAATGTAAGTCTGGGATCCGTTAACACAACTTCAAGATTATTTGCACACTCTGGAGATATTGGACTTGGTTCTCTTAATCAACATTCTTATTTTCATGATGGAGCAAGTAGTGGCACAGAAGAATATTTTTTTAATGGAATACTATATGAATTCTTAATGTATAACTCTGTTCATAGTGATGAAAGTCGTACAAAGCTTTCTAATTCCCTCAAAAAGAAGTGGAATATTTACTAGTTTTTCATACTCTTTGTAGCTATATACTTAAAGGGTTAATTCAATTTGTGAACCATCATCACATATAATTAATAGATTTTTTGAATTATCGCTGATTAGAATTTTTTTAAAAAAATTCACTCTTTTATTTTGTGAGCTATATAAAGTTTTTGGTTCACTATCTTTTAACATATTTTTGTCAAACACTAAAACCTTGTTATTATCAATAACATAGATAATAGATCCTATAAACAGTATATCTTGTGGAGACTCTAATGCGCCTTCAATCAGTCGTAAAACAGAATTACTATTCTTTGCTCTCTTACCATCCGGATCTGCTTCTATGTGAAAAAATTTAATCCAACCTTCGCTAGAAGACATAACTGCAAGTTCTTTTGATTCGCTATCAATTCTAAAACTTGTAGCATTTTTAATTTCTGTCGTAATTAATTTTCTCGCTGGAACGATATTACCACCTGAAGAATAAAAGTAAGAATAAATACTATATTGTCCATTGTTTTCATTAAGAACATAAACCTTTTGATCTAACTCACTTATCTTAATATCAATAATATTCGTCAGTTTTGATTTTGCGCCAGATATGAAGTGATCTGCTGTTTGTTCTAGAACATTCTTTTCATCTAATTGAAAGATTCGAATATATAGTAAATTGGTATGTCCATATGCCTTTATCATTTCTGAATTTGAAATTGAACTTACTTTCAAGATATCTTTACTTAATATAACATCCTTACATTCAGTAGGAATAAGAACTGGTACTTTTTGTTGACTACCATAGTATTTACCTGCCTCTACACAATCATCTATAACGATCTGAGCATGAAGGCTAAAACTAACCAATAAAAGAAATACTATTTTCATTATCTTGTTCCTGTTAAGTTTAATATAACTGGTACTGCTCCAGTATCTGATATTGTTGCAACACCAACTTTAGTACCTGCAACTCCAAAATCTAAATATTGAATATTTACTGTACATGTATCATTAACAGCAAGAGCTACTCCAGTACAGTTATCTGTAGTTATAGAGTAGACACCGCCACCTGTGTTAGAGATGGCAACAACAAAACTACCTCCAGAAGATATAGCATTACCGATATTTTTGACAGTAAAAGTTACTGTAACATTTGTATCAGGATCTCCATAATCATAACTTGTAACGATTGAAGCTGACTCGTGCCACTCAAACACTGCAAGACCAGAACTATTAATCAAGATATCCGATGTATCCGGAGCACTAAATGATAGATTTGAAATTGCATTACCATTTACATCTGAGACACTTCCAGCACCTAAATTAAAAGTTGAGCTCATATCAATTCCATCATGATCAATTTCAGCACCAGCAGTATATGTACAATTAGTACTTGTAGCAGTAGTAGCTGCACAACTCGCAACAACTCCAGACCCACCAGAGGTTATATCGATTTGTGTTCCAGCAGCTATAGTAACTGATTCAGAGAAATTAATCATAAACACCAGTGTTTGGCCATTAGTATAAGTTCCCGTTGCCGCCGTGGTTACAGATGAAATAGTAGGCAAACTTACATCTTTTATTTCTGTTAACTGAGTTGCATCTCCTGTGTTTCCGGCCGCATCTGTTTGTTCAGCATCAAACTCAACAGCTGCGTTATCATTTAAAGCTGATAAATTAATTACTCCTGTGGTCCAAGTTGTTCCTGTACAAGAAACAGAACCTGTTGCATCTGTTCCGCCACTTGGACTTGAGATTGTATAACTTACGTTACCATCTCCATTTGAACAAGTTCCTGTCACTGTATATGAACCAACGTTTACATTATTTATTGTTGAAACTGCATTGATAGTTACAACTGGTAGAGCTGCATCTTTAACTTCTGTTAACTGAGTTGCATCTCCTGTGTTTCCGGCCGCATCTGTTTGTTCAGCA
>OJEJ01000037.1_pt1 | contig 100269 bp, 92 predicted proteins | sample 1593271 | NCBI WGS metagenome assembly OJEJ01 (sample SAMN05416877, study PRJEB24817) | seawater metagenome | isolation source: Sea water | place: Canada:Atlantic | collected 2013-11
GAAATTCTTGAGCTCAAAGGCACCGTTAACGTCATGGTTGAACAGCTTAATGCCTTTGCGTCAGAAGTCTCTCGAGTTGCTAAGGACGTCGGAACAGAGGGTCTTCTGGGCGGGCAAGCAGAAGTTGAGGGTGTCTCTGGCACATGGCTTGACTTAACCAATAATGTCAACGGCATGGCGGATAACCTGACCGCTCAGGTCAGAAACATTGCGGAGGTGACTACGGCGGTTGCTAAAGGTGATCTAACCAAAAAAATTACGGTTGACGCAAAGGGTGAAATTCTTGAACTCAAAGGCACCGTTAACGTTATGGTTGAACAGCTCACCTCTTTTGCTTCTGAGGTAACACGAGTTGCTAAGGACGTTGGAACAGAAGGTGTTCTGGGTGGACAAGCTAAGGTTGAAGGCGCCTCAGGTGCATGGCTAGACTTAACCAATAATGTCAACGGTATGGCAGATAACCTGACCACTCAGGTCCGAAATATCGCAGAGGTGACTACCGCAGTAGCGAAAGGTGATTTGACCAAAAAAATTACGGTTGACGCAAAGGGTGAAATTCTTGAACTCAAAGGTACTATTAACGTCATGGTTGACCAGCTTACTTCTTTTGCTTCTGAGGTAACGCGGGTAGCAAGAGACGTTGGAACAGAAGGTGTTTTGGGTGGACAGGCGAAGGTTGAAGGCGCCTCGGGTGCATGGCTTAACTTAACCAACAATGTAAACGGCATGGCGGACAACCTGACTACTCAGGTAAGGAACATAGCAGAGGTCACTACGGCGGTAGCGAAAGGTGATTTAACCAAAAAGATTACGGTTGACGCTAAAGGAGAGGTTCTTGAACTCAAAGGTACTATTAACGTTATGGTTGAACAGCTTAATGCTTTTTCTTCAGAGGTAACGCGAGTAGCTAAAGAAGTGGGTAATGATGGCATTCTAGGTGGGCAAGCACGGGTTGAAGGTGTCTCTGGTACCTGGCTTGATTTAACCAATAATGTAAACGGTATGGCAGATAATCTTACCGCTCAGGTAAGAAACGTTGCGGAGGTGACTACAGCTGTTGCTAACGGTGATTTAACCAAGAAGATTACGGTTGAAGCCAAGGGAGAAGTACTCGAGCTCAAAGGTACTATCAATACCATGGTTGAACAGCTTAACGCTTTTTCCTCAGAGGTAACTCGCGTTGCTAAAGACGTTGGAACAGAAGGTATTCTCGGAGGGCAGGCAAAAGTTGAAGGGGTCTCTGGCACATGGCTGAAATTAACCAATAATGTCAACGGTATGGCAGATAACCTGACCGTTCAGGTAAGGAATATAACAGAGGTAGTGACAGCGGTTGCCACAGGAGATTTAACCCGTTTAATTGATATTGATACAAAAGGAGAATTCCTAATGTTGAAAAACAATATAAACAGGATGATTAATGTTCTTAATTCTGCTGATGAGGAAAATAAAAATCAAAACTGGGTTAAAGATGGCGTCTCTTTACTCAACATAAGAGTGCTAGATAATGACAAACTAGCTGACCAGATTGAAACTTCTATCAATGAAATATCTCGTTATGTCAATGCTGGAATTGGGGCACTGTATATCTACGATAAAGAAAATGAAATTTTGACCCTTGAAGGTTCTTATGCCTATGTACACAGAGCGGATGTTGCAAGTAGTTTTAAATTAAGTGAGGGTGTAGTAGGGCAAGTTGCCTATGAAAAAAAGCCCATTTTATTAACCAATGTACCTGATGGCGCTACGATTCAAAGCGGTACTACTAAAGCAAAAGCATTGAATATTTATACCTACCCTCTTATTTTCAAAGAAGAGCTCATAGGTGTAGTGGAAGTTGCTTCATATGAAAAATTTAGTGCAATAATACTTGAATATATTGATTCAGCACTTTTTACGCTAGCAGGTTCCCTTTATGTTTCTATACAAGCCAGCGCCACTAGTAATCTTTTGGTTCAATCACAAACTCAATCAGAGGAATTAGAGGAACAATCTCTTCAACTGAAGTCACAAAATAAAGAGCTAGAACAACAACGACAATCTATGGATATGCAACGTCATGAACTTGAGATAAAAAATAGTGATTTAGAGTCAGCTCAAGTTGAAGTGAACAAAAGAGCTAAAGATTTAGAAGATGCAAACCGCTATAAATCTGAATTTTTAGCGAATATGTCACATGAGCTTAGAACACCGCTCAACTCGATGTTACTTCTTTCAAGCTCTCTTTCCAAAGTGAAGGACATTGAACCCGCCAAACTCAATAAACAAGCAGCAACAATATATGATGCAGGCAGCAGTCTTCTAAACTTGATCAACGATATTTTAGATTTATCAAAAATAGAAGCCAACCTTATGACCCTTAATATTGAAGAGGTCAATATTGGTTCACTACTTCATGAACTTAAAGAGCTTTTCACACCACAAGCTGAGGATAAAAAAATCCATCTTGAATCGTCGATAAGTACTGATTCATTCACCACTTTTTCAAGTGATAAAACAAAATTAGCGCAGGTACTTCGAAACTTTCTTTCCAATGCTATTAAATTTACTGGTTCAGAAGGAAGCATTTCAATTGAAGTTTCCTTAAATAATGAGGAAGACAAAAGTCTGAGACCCATTGCTATTTCGGTAATTGATAATGGCATTGGTATTGAAGAAAATAAAATAGGCTTAGTTTTTGAAGCATTCAAACAAGCTGATGGGGGCACCAGTAGACAATATGGTGGTACTGGTCTGGGTTTAAGCATATCTAAAGAGTTAACGGCACTTTTAGGTGGCCGAATTGATGTTAAGTCCACCATGGATAAAGGATCAACTTTTTGTATTTATCTTCCTCTAAAAATTGACACTGATTTAATAGACGAAAGTTTAGTAGAGCATGTTCAACTGGAAAAAATACCATCGAATATTATTGAAATAGAGGAAAAAATTGCAACCATTGACGATAGAGAAAAGTTAAATAAGCAAGACATTGTTATCTTAGTAGTAGAAGATGATCCTGTATTTTCCAAAATAATTATAGAAGAAATTCATAAGCTTGGACATAAAGCGATAGAAGCATTCGATGGAAATACTGCTATCTCTATGGCAAGAGAGTATATGCCAAGCGCGATAATACTGGATGTTGTTTTGCCAGTTTTAAACGGTTTAGAAGTACTTAGAATTTTAAAGTCTGATATAAAAACACGGCATATTCCAATCAAAATTTTATCGAGTACAGAACCACAAACTATTGCAAAGAAACTGGGTGCTATAGATTCTGTTATAAAGCCAGTTGAACAAGATGAACTTGAAACAGTTATTATTAGTTTAATCAACTTTACTAAAAATAAAGAAAAACACATTTTAATTATTGAAGAGGGTGGGGTACAAAAAGAGCATTTAGAAATTCTCTTAACTGACACAAACATTTCAGTCAAAACTGTTGATACTGTAAAAAAAGGTTTGAAAGAAGCACTCACTAATCAATATGACTGTGTGGTGTTGGATCTCCACCTTTCTGATACGGGTGGTTTAAAACTTTTACCGCTAATTGAAGAAAAAAACATAACCTTACCTATTATTGTTTATACAACAAGAGATTTAACAGATGCTGAATTGATTAAAATCAGAAACTATAGTGAAACAGTTGTAATAAAAACCGCCACATCAAATGCAAGACTAATAGAAGAAATATCACTCTTTTTACATACTACACCAGATTCTCTTAATGAGGAGAAGCAACACCTGCTTTCCCAGGCAATGGATAATGACTTAGGACTAGTAGGTAAAAAAATATTAATGGTAGATGACGATATTAGAAATATATATGCCCTTTCATCTGTCTTGGAAGATAAAGGACTTGATATAAAATCTGCTCAAAATGGTAAGGAGGCATTAGATCTTCTTATAAACACTGAAAATAAATTTGATATTGTTCTGATGGACATCATGATGCCAGTGATGAATGGTTATGATTCGATGAGGGCAATAAGAAAGGATAATAAGATAAAAAATATTCCAATCATTGCACTGACTGCCAAAGCACAGGCGGAGGATAAACAACTCTGTATTGATGCTGGTGCGAACGACTATATGTCTAAACCAATTGATCATGAACAGCTTCTGTCACTTTTAAAAATTTGGTTAAAAAATGAGGGGTCCGATTAAAATTTGGCTTCAAATATTTGCAGCATCAATACCACTTTGAGTCTGACATTAATTTAACTGCAATTTTATTTAACTGGATCAATCGATTACTTATTACATTTTTATAATAGGCTTGTAAAACATGAGTGTAGATCCAAGAATAATCCATCTTTACTGACTAAATTAATGCCATATTTTTATTAAAAATATTGGAAGAGATGGTTCTATATAGTATTTTTTATTTTTCATCTCTCTAGATTTTTTACTTTTGAACATAAGTAATAAAAGGATTAAAAATAGAATGCCTATACGGCACACATTTTAATTATCTCTAATAAAAAAGAAATTTTACACGTTCCTTTCAAAACAAGCCTTAGTGTTCAAATATCTGCTTTAGAAACTGTTTTGTTCTTTCGTTCTGTGGGTTATCAAAAAAAGTAACAGGATCATTTTCTTCGACAATTTGACCCGCATCCATAAAAATCACCCGGTCAGCTACTTTTCGTGCAAAACCCATTTCATGAGTAACGCAAATCATTGTCATTCCCTCTTCAGCTAGACCCTCCATAGTATCTAAAACCTCAGAAATCATTTCAGGATCAAGAGCCGATGTGGGCTCGTCAAACAGCATCACTCGAGGCTGCATACACAATGCACGTGCAATAGCGACACGCTGTTGTTGACCGCCTGATAGCTGACTAGGATATTTTTCAGCTTGATCTGGAATCTTCACCTTTTCCAGAAAATGAAACCCTACTGACTCAGCTTCTGTACGAGACAAGTGTCGAACCGACATAGGGGCTAAAACTAAATTCTCCATAACAGTTAGATGCGGAAATAAATTGAATTGTTGAAAACACATACCAATTTCTGAACGAATCTTATCTATATTTTTAAAGTTATCCGTGAGCTCTATACCATCAAAAATAATATGTCCCTGCTGATGCTCTTCAAGCCGATTAACGCATCGGATCAATGTTGACTTGCCTGACCCTGATGGACCACAAATCACGACTCGTTCTCCTTTATCAACCGAAAAATTAATGTTCTTCAACACCTGAAAATCGTCATACCATTTGTTCATATTACGAATTTCTATTAAAGCTTCTCGGCTCAGTTCTTGGCCCACCCCATTAGATTTTTTAGTTGTTTGCATTATCAATCAGTTCCTATTGCCTCATTGGACATTAACGTAGAGTAAGCCCATTTTGCGTATCTTCAACACCAAACTTAACCTGTAACAAGTGTGTCAATTTTAGAAATAACGTTGAAATTAACCAATAGAGCAAAGCAATAGTGGCGAAGGTTTCGACTGGTGTAAAGGTGCGCCCGTTAACGTCATGCGCAGCGTATGTAAGCTCTGCCACAGTAATCATTGACAACAGTGAAGATTCCTTAATCATAGTGAGCGCAATATTGGTTCCAGGTGGAATGATGTATTTGTAAAGTTGTGGAAAGATAACACGACGCATATAAAAACCATATTTCAAACCCAGTGCTTTACTCGCGTCAAACTGTCCTTTAGAGACAGATTGAATGCCACCACGAAATACTTCAGCAAAATAAGCTCCACCATAAATCGACAAACAAATGAATCCTGTGGTTAGTCCTGATAAACGAAGTCCATAAAAAGGTAGCGCATAAAACACTAAAAAAATTAAAATTAAAAACGGTATGTTTCGTAAGAATTCAATATATACAATAGACGACCAGCGCAACACTCGGTTCTCAGATATTCGCATCATGCATATCACGATACCAATAATAATGCCGATGGGAATGGCAATGGTTGACACCAGTAATGTAGTCAAAACACCATCAATTAAGATGTCACGGTTATCCCAAATTGCCATATAGTCAAAAGTCATTGTCTCTACTCCTACAATCGATATTTGTGAGAGCGTCGCTGAAGACGTTCACCATATTGGCTGATTGAAAAGCAAATAATAAAATAAATTACGGCGGCAATGACCAAAACTTCAACGGGACGGAAAGTTTCGTTGTAGAGCATCTGAGAACTGCGGGTCAGCTCAACTAGAGTAATCGTTGATAAAAGTGGAGTTAGCTTTATCACCATAGTGAATTCGCCCACTAAAAGTGGGATCACTGAGTAAAAAACTTGAGGCAGAATAACTTTTAACCAAATTTTATGATTTGGAAGTCCCAATGCTTTGGCGGCTTCCCATTGCCCCGGTGGGATTCGACTGAGCCCTCCCCGAAGTATTTCCGCAACATAAGCACCACTGTTGAAACCAATAGCCAATATTCCTGCAGTAAATGGCCCAATATTAAGGCCTATTAATGGAGCCAATGCATAATAAAGCACAAGGATTTGAACCAGTGCAGGAGTGCCACGAATAAAACTACCGTAAATACCTACCAAAATCCGTAAAAGCCAAAATTGGCTGTTACGTAAAAAAAGTAGGCCAGTTCCAATTAAAAGGCCCACGCCACAGGCAAGCAACCCAACATAGATTGTATTGAGTGCACCCCACAACATAGGCCCCGTTAGCGGGATGATTTCAAGGAACTGAAGATCCATCGATCAATCCGTAAGCCTAGTGTAATAAAAGATTGGTCGGAACCATGACAGATCCAACTCCGCTAACTAGTGGAAATTTAGAGAGCACCAGCTGGTAAGTAATCTTCTGGCAAGTCCATTTCAAAACCAAACCATTTCATTTGCAGCTTGGACAATGTTCCATCTTTATCGAGACTTGCTAGAATAATATTGACCTGATCACGGAGTTCTTTACCGTCTGGGTGTAATACCCAAGCAAAAAGTGCACCGCTTCCAATCGTGGTCAGTTTAGCAAAGGTGTTTGGGCGTTGTTTCTGAATCGGTGCCAGAGAAAAAGAAGGAATAGTGCCAATATCAATCTGACCGTTGGCCAGAGCAAGACGCATGTCATCTGTTGATTTGAAACCACTGATCTTATCAAAGCCTTTTTTACCAGACGCTTTCAATTTGGCATCTGCGGCTTCAACTTCTTGCGCCTGTGATGAACCCAATTCTACACCAATTATTTTGCCATCAACGTCATTAAGACTAGCCATTTTGTCACCATGACGCTGGATTAACATAGTTTCAGCGATAGCAAGCGGACGAGTAAATGCATACTTAATGACTCGATCAGGCTTAATTGCGACCGAAGTAGCAACCATGTCGTATTTTTTGGCTAGAACACCAGCGAGGATGCCATCCCAGGGCAGCTGAAGTTGATTCAATTTCACATCAAGGTTTGCGACCACTAGGTCTAAAACATCTTTACCATAACCGACTACCTTGCCCCCTTTTAGAAACTCCATCGGCGGATAGGCTACTTCTGTAGCAACAGTGATTTTACCATTAGCCATAACGGAATCTAGAACAGACTCAGCACTTGCCTGACTGCTAATGCCTAACGCAGCCACGCATGCTAAGATTCCGCTGGCTAAGGCTGTGAGGCTCTTTTGCTTTAGTTTCATGTTTTCTCTCCTTTCATTGATTAAGTTCAGATAGAAGTTAGCTACTATCCGTTATTTTTTAACTTCGACTACTTTAGGCAGTGCTTAAGACACAAAGCCAATCAATAGGACTAAACACCTATAAAGCGGGCACTGATTATAATTTTATTTATTCGTAAATTAGGGACTGCCAAAATTCAAGATGCCTTACAAAAAGTTCCGCGACAAACGTTAATTGCTAATTCAATGCATTAGCATGGATAATGTATTCGGCTTGTATTACTATATTAATGTCTTTTTTAGCTTTTGTCGTTTCAGTCCATGAAGTATCGATGGCATTTATAAATATAAAATTAAATATCAACTAAATTGAGCGATCATTTTGGCTATACAATTGCAGTCTTTGGATTCTTTGCGTTACTTTGAGTCAGTGGCACGCCATCTCAGCTTCACTGAAGCAGCTAAAGAATTATGCCTAACACAAAGCGCCGTGAGCCAAAAAATAATTCAATTAGAAACGCGTTTAGGGTACCCGTTATTTGAACGTAAAATACGCCAAATTAATCTGACCAATAGGGGTGAAGTGCTATTTAGAAGCGTACACAATTCGTTGTCTCAAATTAGGAGCACCTTAAGTGAACTCAACGTAAGCGCACCAACCTCCGAGTTAAATATTTATTGCATGCCCTCTTTTGCTAATCGTTGGTTAACACCAAGATTAAATAGCTTTCAAGATTCTTTTCCCAATATAAACATTAATTTATTAGCCGTAAATCCTGAGCCTGATTTCACTAAAGAGCAGATTGATATCGGCATCTTTCATGGCTTAAGTGACAGTCAATCTTCGCTGCAACAAACGTTATTGATTCAAGATTATGTCTACCCCGTGGCTAGCCCTGAACTAGTCAAAAGAATTAAGCTTGATAATATTTACGACTTAAAAAATACAAATTTAATTCATGACTCGCTGCCCAATGCCAAACTCGCCTCTTCATGGCAAAAATGGTTATTCGAAAGAAACGTCCACATAGATGAAGTTAATTACAATAAAGGTTATAAGTTTAATCAGGCCGATCTCATTATAAGAGCAGCTATTGACGGTCAGGGAATTGCATTAACTCACCATGTACTGGTGGCTAAAGATATTGAAAATGGACGTTTAGTTCGAGTGCTTGATGGTATAAGCCCTTGTGAAGAAGTTAATATTGTTTGCTTTAAAGATTTGCTAAAACACCCTCCAATTAAAATTTTTTACGACTGGATTTTGAACCAAGCAACAGCATTTGAAGAAGAATATGGTCTAGAAAAAATTATTTAAACCCAGCCAATAACTTAAATTTTAGCGCCCCTTCAACCTAATATAGTGTAAATACCTCTTCAAGCAGACTTTCTTTTGCTCAACGACTTTGCGGCTACGCATAAAATTTCAAACATCATTGTTGCCCCAGTCAAAGCGGTATTACCCGTAGGATCAAAAGGGGGCGCAACTTCTACAACATCTCCACCAACAATGTTGAGACCATCTAAACCTCGAATCATCTGTTGGGCCTCAAACGTAGTAAAACCTCCTATTTCAGGCGTGCCGGTGCCTGGTGCATAGACTGGATCTAAACCATCCACGTCAAACGTTATGTAGGCTGGAGTATCACCCACCAGTTGATGGATTTCTTCAATTACTTTCTTGATTCCAAGTTCATAAAGTTCTTCGATGTGTATTACTCGCATACCACTATCGTAACTAAAGCGCCAAATATCTCGATCAGTAACACTGCCTCTGATTCCAATCTGGATGGTTTTTTTGGGATCAATGAGCCCCTCTTCAGCAGCAATTTTAAAAGGTGATCCGTGATGAAACTTTGACCCTAAGTAATCGTCACCAGTATCACAATGAGCATCGAAATGTACTAACGCTACTGGCGCATCTTTGGCTAAGGCTCGTAATACAGGCAACGTCACAGAATGATCGCCCCCTGCTGATATTGGCATCACATGATGCTTCACTATATTGTGATAAAAGTCTTCTATTGCTTTGTGGCTTTTCACTAGTTCAAAAGGGTTATCTGGAAGTGCATCTCCTACATCTGCTACGCTGCACAAATCGAAAGGGGCTATGCCGGTACTTTGATTAATAGTACGCATTAAGCTGGATTGGTTTCGCATTTCACGAGGCCCATGCCTCGCTCCTGTGCGATTTGTAACGCCACCATCAAACGGGATACCTATTAAGGCTATATCAAGATCAGTGAGATCTTCTTGGTAGGGACATCTCATAAAGGTAGGTATACCAGCATATCGGGGCAGTAATTGTGGATTCTTTTTCATAACCTTATTTCAAGTTCATAGTAAATATTTAAATTTGATGCCTAACAGTAATCCTCTCACATTGGCTTAAATTAGTTCTATCGACAAATCGTATTTACTAATTCAATGTATTAATAATTCTAATGTATTCAGTATTAAAATCTTAGCTTTTAATCCTTAACGACTTTTTAGTAGGCGCTTTTAATCCCTAATTTTCGTAAAATTTTCTATAACAGCCGCTTGATAAAAGGGTCCCTTTTATATATCAGCAAATGCTGTCCTTACCGCTCATAACATTCGATCCATTGCGACCTCTCGCAATCCTTTTAAAGCAACTGCAAGAGATGAAGGGTCACGAGCGGCTGACGCATAGACCATATAAGCTGGGCGTTGCAAGCTGGGCGAGTCATTAACAGTGAATAATTTCTTATCTTCAATTAAAGAGTTTACGACTCGAACTGGGAAGTACCCCGCACCACCATTTTGCAGAATATACTCAAGTCCTAGCGCACCAAGACCAACCGATATTGCAGGGGTTTCTAAATCAGGAAAGGCAGCGCTGTGGCGTGCTCGAAAAACGTCCCCCCAATCGACAAAGACATAGTGCTCTATCCAGCCACTCTTTACTGCTTTTTTGTCCGTTGTTACCAGTATCAGTGTTTCTTCAAATAAGTCTTCAATTATAAGACCCGAGGTTTGCCTAGGTTGGTACATCACACCAATATCGAGTAAACCATCTGATACCTGACGCATCAGACTGGGTGAGTAATCCGCCTCAACATGTAACGCTATTTCAGATGCATTTCGGCGCATCCAAGGCATCCATTGCAGTATGAGGCTGTCCCACAAACTCACTTGAGATCCGAGCCCAATTGTATGATTGAAACTCTCAGGTAAAGCAATTCGTTGCTTTGCTTGCTGCCATTGACGTTGGATATTGTGGGCATATTGCAGAAAGTGCTGACCCGCTGAAGTTAACTCGACGCCAGCATGCCCTCGCTTAAATAGTATGCGACCAAACCGATCTTCCATTGATTTAATGCGCGCGCTAACAGTCGACTGCGTAACGTTCAGATGCTCGGCGGCTCGATTAAAATTACCGCACTCAGCAATCTCAAGAAAAGTACTAATATATTCGATTTTCATTCAGGTCAAATCTATCTTAGTGGCATCAAAATTCCCGATTGAATAGTACCTAAAAACTCGTTTTTCAAGTAGATAAAATTAACTAAGTATAGCTAAATTGTGCAGCATAGAGGATCAAGTCCCGTCGAATTTCAATTATTCATTTAAGATAAACTGATATTTAGATATTCTCTTAAATTTATAACAGTGAAGTTAAATCATTATTATAAAACAGCTTTCTACGAAAAAATCTGATACCTATCACTATGTATATTCTTATCCAACCGCTGAAAACAATGTCTTTAGATCGACCAACTGATTATATTCTGACAAATCAAGTTTATCTTCGATATGTAATAAATGTTTATCCATTAATAATACAGCACTGTGGGCATCGCCTCTGGCAATAATTTCTATCAATTCATAATGTTCCGAATGTGAACAGTTGGCATAACCAGGTTTTTCATAACGTGCAATAACCAACGATGTCTGAGGGATGAGCTCTCGGATAAACTTGGTTAACGTTGTATTTTTAGACACCTTTGCTAGCTCAAGATGAAAGTCACCAGACAACCGAATACCACTGCTTCGAATGTGATGCTCCACGTTTATCTTTTCTTTACCCACCAGTTTTCGAAGTGCGTCAATCTGTTCCTGATCGATTACTTTTACGACTTCACGAATGATTTCAGCCTCGATGATGCGCCGTGCTTGGATGATTTCTTTGGCCTGTTTGACTGTTGGACAAGCGACCGATGCACCCCGATTGGGTTTAATATCAACGATACAATCCTGTGAAAGCCTCAGTAAAGCACGGCGGACTATTGTTCGGCTCACTTTGAATATTTGTGCCAGCTCCTCTTCTGTTAATTTGGTACCGGGTAACAAGCGCTGGCTCAAAATCGCATCGAAAATCTGGTTATATATCGCAACATCGTGTGAACTTCGTTCTTTTTTTGGGTTCGTCAGTATTTCAGGCAACGATTGCTCATTTAATTTTTTGTTCATTTAGATTTTACGCAAAAGTTTTTAGGTTCGATTCTATTGAAGATTAATGCATATATACAGCAGTAGCTGAAAAACTAATTGTTTACTTTAAATAAAATAATTGTATACAATAATAAATACAAATTTATGCCTACGGACATTACAACTGAGTTTGACAGCTTTGGCCATTAATATTTTGAAATTAGAAATGAATGAATCGATTTCGTTATCACAACTAAACACCATTGAATGCGATGAATTTGTACATTTACTGGCAGGTACTTTTGAGCACTCCTCTTGGATACCCCGCTGTGCCTTCAAGCTGCGTCCATTTGAATCGTTTTCTGATCTACATTCAAAAATGGTCGCTGTTATTAAAGGCTCAACTGAAGAACAACAGTTAAGCCTCTTGAAAGCTCACCCTGAGCTTGCAGGCAAGGAAGCAAGAGATGGCGTTTTAACAGCATCGTCTACTAGGGAACAATCTCATGTGGGGATGAATGACTTGAGCCATGATGAATTGCTTTATGTGGCCCAACTAAATGCGCAATATTTTGAAAAATTTAAATTTCCTTTCATTATTGCTGTGCTCGATAACACCAAGAAAGACATTTTCAGAAAATGGAATCAGCGCTTATCTAATAATTACGAGCACGAATTGAAAATCTGTTTAGAGCAGGTTTATCTAATTGGTGAATTAAGGTTAGCCGCTTTAAACAACGAAAAAAAGAACTAATATTCCAAATGTCTATGCCAAAATTATTAACACACGTATTGGACATCTCTAAAGGACAGCCTGCCGCTGATGTCAAAATTGTATTGTTCGCCCTTGAGCCAGCAGGATCCAGATTAATGACACCTATCGCTCCTTATGCTAATGGCCGTACTGACGAGTTATTGCTCAATTACGATAAGATTCAACCCGGGGATTATTAAATTTTGTATCATATTGGTGACTATTCAGTTGGTTCAAATTCTGCAAATTGCAAGCTATATACCCACAGCAAACTTTTGTGTAATTTAGTACTTATACTATTTACTACCCAAACTGCAGGTGAAAATTTTCTTGTTCCTTTATTGGTAACACCTTGGTCTTACTCAACCTGTCAGGATTGTTAAGTAATGTAACGATTTATTCTTGAGTGGTTAAACCTGTTCGGTCGATGGGTGCATATTATTACGGGTATCGCATGGAAACGCGCCTCCTTATAAATCGGGTATTGCCCAAAGATCTTAAACAGGAACTGATCCGTCTTATTCCTAGTGGGTTGGAAGGTAAGCGACAGGAAAGTGGCAAGAATCAAAACTAAAAAATAAACCCCGCATTAAATCTTTGGGGTTTTTACGGTCTGTTACGACATTTAAAGCCCGTTCTATTTTAAAGTGAGAAATTAACTAGTTTAAATCGCAGCAACTATCAATTTTATAAAAAAATTAAACATCAACCGAGAAAAATTATGGCTACTGAACAAGACTCCAATCGTTTTTCAACACAATATGTTAATTTGGCCCATACTCGGCTTGGAGCCAAAGCTGTATTTTCGACAGACGATTTTTTCGCACCCGCTGAACGCATTTTACGAACTGAACCTGCTATTTTTATTCCTGGTAAATTTGATAATAATGGCAAATGGATGGATGGTTGGGAGTCTCGTCGTAAGCGTGAAGAAGGTTACGATTACTGCATCGTAAAACTAGGTAGGGCTGGTGTTATTCTTGGAGTTGATATAGATACAAGTCATTTCAACGGCAACCAGCCGCCTGCTGCATCAATTGATGGCTGTGTTTCAAATAAAGATATACCCGATGATTTAGTCGAATGGACTAATATTTTAACATCAGTTAACTTGCAGGCAGACTCTCATCATTTACATGATATTTTGGATTCTGGTGTCTATAGCCATATTCGTCTTAACATATTTCCCGATGGTGGGATTGCTCGATTACGGGTATATGGTAGCCCCCAGTGTCATTGGGATGCCATAGGCAACGATGAATTAGTAGACCTCGCTGCTTTAGAAAATGGTGGCCGTTCAATGGCCTGTAGTAATCAGGCTTTTGGGTCAAATATGATGAGCCTTGGTCTACCAGGCCGTGGCATTAATATGGGCGATGGTTGGGAAACTGCGCGCCGCCGTGAACCCGGTAATGAATGGGTAGTGATTGAGTTAGGTCATTCCGGAACGATTAAGGCAATCGAACTGGATACGGCTCATTACAAAGGCAATTATCCTGATCGAGCGTCAATCCAGGCAGGTTATATGAGCGGTGGGACAGTCGACTCGATGGTGACTCAAAGTATGTTTTGGCGTGATTTATTGCCTGAGCAAAAACTCGAAATGGATGCCGTGCTTCGGTTTGAATCTGAGTTGAAAGAGATTGGTCCTATCACACATGTGCGCGTCAATATTATTCCTGATGGTGGATTAAGTCGCGTTCGATTGTATGGACAGATCGAGAAATAGGCCGATCGAACCATTACCGGAGACCAACTAATGACTGAATCTATTCATATCAAAGAAATAGTAATCGAACCTTTAACACGGGCCAATTTTGCTGATTTTGGTGACGTTATTGAAACTGAAAGTGCTAAACACTTCCCGATAAATGACGGTCGGGTAGAAAGGTATCACGATTTAGCGTCAGTCCAACTGGGTGGTGAGAACAGTCGCGCCCTGATTAATATTTTTGAATGTAATGTGGCTAATCAGTTTCCGTATCAGCTACCGCTGGTCGAACGACATCCTATCGGTAGTCAGGCTTTCATTCCGCTGACACCGATAAAATTTGTCGTAGTGGTTGGAAAAGCTGGCGATCATCCGCAACCTGAAGACTTGCGTGCATTTGAATCAAACGGATATCAAGGTATTAATTATCATCAGGGCGTGTGGCACATGCCTTTGGTGGCAGATGAAACAGGCTTACGCTTTTTAGTCGTTGATCGCGGCGGTGACGGCGACAACTGTGACGAAGAAGGCTACCCCGATGATCAACGAATTATGATTGTTCGCCAGCCTAACCAAGTTAACCAATCTGTTTAATGACTAGCCTTCAAATAGAAGAAGACAATATGCAATCAGACTATCCACGTGACATGATCGGCTATGGCTCTAAGGCTGTTAATACCCAGTGGCCGGGCAACGCTAAAATAGCGGTGCAATTCGTGATCAATTACGAAGAAGGTGCTGAAAACTGTATCCTGCATGGCGATAAAGCATCCGAAGCATTCTTATCGGAAATTGTCGGTGCTCCAGCATTGGAGGGTGTTCGTCACATGAATATGGAATCGATTTATGAGTATGGTAGTCGTCGAGGATTTTGGCGTTTACACAAATTGTTCAGCGATAGAAAACTACCCGTTACCGTATTCGGTGTCGCTATGGCACTCGCAAGAAACCCAGAAGCAGTTGCTGCCATGAAAGCATCCAATTGGGAAATAGCCAGTCATGGACTGCGCTGGATTGATTACCAGTACATTGACATTGAAGTCGAACGTGAACATATGCAGCAAGCTATTAAAATTCACGAGCAGGTAACCGGCAACAAACCTTTGGGTTGGTATACCGGACGCTCCAGCCCCAATACTCAAAAGCTGGTAATCGAAAATGAAGATTTTCTGTATGATTCTGATAGTTATGCCGATGATTTACCCTACTGGGTAGATGGCAAGCAAAAACCCCACCTCGTGATCCCTTACACGTTAGATGTTAATGATATGCGATTTGCCACTAACCAGGGTTTTAATAGTGGAAATCAGTTTTATACCTATTTATGCGACACTTTTGACACCTTATATGCTGAAGGCCCAGAAGAGGCAAAAATGATGTCGATTGGTTTACATTGTCGACTGGTCGGTCGTCCCGGTAGAATAGCCAGCTTAACAAAATTTCTGGATTACATTGAAAAATTCGATGACGTTTGGGTGTGTCGCCGAGATAGTATTGCCCAACACTGGCATAAAAATCATTTGCCTTAACTCAGTACAAAAGGCCTAACGCGCACCATTAGAAAATTAACTATTTCTTGCGGTTCTTCATAGATCAATGATCATTCCAATGTTACTCCAGCTTTATTTCACAACAGTAACAGCTCTCTGACAGAGGAAAGACACGGTTGATTCAATTGCCTTAAAATAGACCCAGCTCAATAACGAGATTTTCATTGTCGACTGCAATTGATTTTAAGATTGATTGCGCTAATTTGTGTTTTAAATTGTTATCTTTGAGCCTAAAAATTGGCTTTTTAGCGAGGAACTGTTTAGCCACAGACTCTAATATTTTCTTTATTTTAGGCAAGGTTTCAGGGAGTAATTTTTTTACATCTAATGAAATAACTTTTAAATTATCAAAATAAAATACACCTGAGTCATTGTCGTACCGAAGAGTTCCAGTAAAGGAAACGCGGCCTCTGCCAACAATATTACCCGGCGCTTTGACCGCGACATCGGTCGAAAGACCTAATGCATTAGTTGATTCAATTAGATCTACAACCGGGTTAGTTAAGATCGTTGTGACGAAAAACTTCTTTTTTTCTAAGGGCATCATTGCTTCTACCCTTTCTTGAATTTCGGACTCGGATAATTCGAGCGTGTAAGAAAAAGCGAGTGCTGAATCACTATTTAATACTAAAAAAATAATTAAAAGCCACTTGTTCAATAGTTCATCTCCATCAACCTTGGCACTATTTTGTCAGTACTAAATTTTCACGATTAATCAATTCAGGTGCATCCTCATAACCCAGGATTTTGGCTACATTTAGGCTTGATTGACCCATAATGAGCTTACTTTCAGCCGAACTGTAATTAACTAGACCACGCGCCACTTCATCACCATTACTGTCAACACAACTAACGACTTCACCACGGTTAAACTTACCGCTGACTTTTTTCACACCGACCGGCAATAAACTCGCATTTTTATTAACCAAGACACTCACAGCACCATCATCAAGCTGCAACTTGCCACTACAACGCATATGTCCTGCAAGCCATTGCTTTCGCGCGGCTAAATGCCCTTCACAGGCCTCTAAGAAACTACCAATCGCTTCACCTTCGACCAACCGTGAAATCACATTGTCGTGTTTGCCTGAAGCGATCACTGTGTGGGTACCTGATCTCGCCGCTAACTGAGCTGCACTTACTTTAGTTTGCATACCACCCCGGCCTAGATTGCCAGCACTGGGGCCCGCATAGGTCATTAATACAGGATCGTTTGCATCTACTTTTTGAATCAATACTGCATTAGCATTGTTGGCTGGATTAGAGTCGTATAACCCTGTTTGATCAGTCAAGATAATGAGTAAATCAGCTTCGATTAAGTTAGATACCAGCGCACCCAGCGTGTCGTTATCACCAAACCGAATTTCTTCAGTCGATACTGTATCATTTTCGTTCACAACGGGAATTGCGCCATAGGATAGTAAGGTGCGTAAAGTACTTCGGGCGTTAAGATATCGTTGACGATTGGCGAGGTCATCGTGAGTCAGTAGCACTTGAGCACAATGTAAGTCATGTGCTTTAAAGCAAGCTTCATAGGCTTGCGCCAGACCCATTTGGCCAACAGCAGCCATAGCTTGCAACTGAGAGATATTATTGGGACGAGATTTTAATCCGAGCCGTTTGATGCCTTCGACAATCGCACCCGAAGAGACTAAGACAATATCAACAGACAAAGCCCGAAGCACTGCTATCTGGCTAACCCAGTTAGCGATCATTTTATGATCGATACCTTTGCCGTTATCAGTCAATAACGCACTGCCAATCTTAATTACGACTTTTTTGTAGAGTGCTTTTTTCATTCAGCTGGTTTCATTAAGCCAGTTTTTTTAAACTAGTTTTATTTAAAGTTTTCGTACTAACTAGACCCCTGCCTCAAAATCTTGATCAGCACCTTGTTCAACGTGAATCATAATATCATTGCACAGTTGATCAACACCCTGACGATTAACAGCACTGATTTGATAAACTGGACCAGTCCAAGACAAGCCATTAATAATTTCGTCACAAATTGCTTGCTGTTCTTCCTTGCCTAAAAGATCTAGTTTATTAAGCACTAGCCATCGCGGTTTATCAAACAGAGATTCGTCATACTTTTGCAATTCAATCAGGATTTTCTGGGCTGATTCAACAGCGGTGTCATCACTATCCATCGGATAAATATCGATGATGTGAAGTAAGAGTTTAGTGCGTTGCAAGTGCTTCAAAAATTGAATACCGAGGCCCACACCATCGGCAGCACCTTCGATCAAACCGGGGATATCAGCAATAACAAAACTACGATGCTGGGCAACACTGACTACACCCAAGTTAGGATGCAAAGTAGTGAATGGGTAATCAGCAACTTTAGGTCTAGCGGCAGAAACAGAGCGGATAAAAGTTGATTTACCTGCGTTTGGCATGCCTAACAGGCCAACGTCGGCAAGCACCTTCATCTCTAATTTAAGGTCAAACCGCTCACCCTGACTACCGGGGCTACTTTGTCGTGGTGCACGATTCGTCGAACTTTTGTATCGAATATTGCCTAAACCATGAAAACCACCCCGAGCAATCAGAATAGGGTCGGTGCTATTATCACCGACATCAGCAATTAATTCGCCTTGATCAACTGTGGTAATAACGGTACCAAGAGGCACTTCGATAACGACATCTTCGCCTTTTGCACCAGTACAGTTTCTCGATTGACCTCGTCCACCATTTTTGGCAACAAAGCGTCGAGTATGACGAAAGTCAGAAAGCGTGTTTAGATCGATAGAACCAATAACATAGACCGAACCACCGTCTCCACCGTCTCCACCATCGGGGCCACCCATTGGGATATATTTTTCACGCCGAAAACTGACAATACCGTAACCACCATTGCCTGCCTGGACGTGAATCTTGGCTTCGTCGATAAATTTCATGATTGGCTCTAATGATTTAGCTGTGAGTTAATTGTTTGTTGAATAAAAAACTAAGATTATAACATTGGACTGATCGTCACTCCAACGCATCTAATAACAGTGATATGCGTACACTATAGAATGGTATAAGTCTCGCTATTATTTTGCTAAAAACTTGTAATTAAGTAGCACAAACTAGTCATCATTATCGAAGGGCGAGACACGCCTGTTTCACCCTACACATAAAAAAGCCCCGCATTAGCGAGGCTTTTAGATACGATATAAGCCTAGACTTTACGCTGCGCTAACGATACTTACGAAAGTACGGTTATGTCGACCTTTAACTCGAAACTCTACGTTTCCATCAACTTTTGCGTATAACGTATGATCTTTACCACAACCGACGTTATCGCCAGGGTGAAATTTTGTACCACGCTGACGAACCAAAATATTACCAGGAACCACTACTTCGCCGCCAAATTTCTTAACACCGAGTCTTTTAGACTCCGAATCGCGACCGTTACGAGTACTACCCGCTGCTTTCTTATGTGCCATTGTTCAGACCCTTTATGCTTTAATATCTGTAACTTCAATTTCGGTATAGCTTTGGCGATGTCCTGCCTGTCTACGCGAATGCTTACGACGACGAAATTTAACGATGTCGACTTTTTTACCACGACCGTGTGACTTGATAGTCACTGTTACGGCGCTTTTGTCTAACATTGGAGTTCCGACAGCGATATTGTCACCATCAGCAACCATTAGAACGCCATCCAACTCAACTGCAGAGCCTTCTTCACCTTCTAGCTTTTCGACGCGCAGGGTTTCACCCTTGGTGACACGGTACTGTTTTCCACCTGTGGCGATGACAGCGTACATTTGACTTACTCCGAAGCGATACTTAAAAAAGGTGGCGAATATTAGCTTTTGACAGCTAATAGGTCAATTGCTTTATCACTCTAAATGAGATTATTTCAAATTACGAGCTGACCAAGCGGTGCATTATCCACTTCAGCGCCGAGTCCACAAGCTAATTTGACGGGTTACTAATAATGTTATGATTAAAAAAGCCGTTGCACTCAAGACAATCGAAGGTCCTGTCTGCCAATCGAACTGGAATGAACTGGTAATTCCACCTGCCAGCGACAAAATACCAAACACCGCACTAAAAAAAACCATTTTTTCAGGATTGTGACTCAGTAGGCGCGCACTGGTCGTCGGAATGACCAACATAGCAGCGATTAACAAAACACCCATCACCTTCATTAGCACTGCCACCAACAGCGCTATCATCATATACATTAAAAATTGCTCTTTCCTGACAGAGATACCTTCTGCTTGGGCAATCTCTCGGCTGACCGATAATGCCACAAATGGTCGCCAGTGCCGAAGCAATAGGATCAATAAGATCAATGTGGTTAACAAAATCATCAACAAGTCTGCACGAGTTGTTGCCAGCAGGTCACCAAACAGGATTGCCTCGAGGCTAACCGAGTTTGACGGTAAGGCACCGAGCAAAATCAAACCACCCGCTAGTCCAGTATGTGAAATGATCGCTAACGTTGTTTCCGATAGCGCATTATTAAAATTGGCCACCTGACTCAATGAGAATACAATCAAAATCACCACTGCCAATACACCAAACATTGGGTTTACTTCTAAAAGCAAACCTATACCAACGCCCAAAACGGCAGCATGGCCCAGCGTATCGCTTAAAAAAGCCAATCGCTGCCACACCATCAAACAGCCCATCGGTGCAGCTATGCTGACCATCATTAAACCAGCGAGAATACTGCGGACTAAAAAATCATCGAGCCAATCAATCATGCTGGCAGCTCTCCTGTTGCCCAGATACATCATGGACATGATCGTGGCGATGGGCATAAACAGCAATCGCATCGGCAGCTTGATCACCAAATAGAGCCAAATACTCTGGATGTTTACTGACTGATTCAGGTAATCCCGAGCAGCACAAATGTTGATTCAGGCATAAAACTTGATCTGTTTTTGACATGACTAAATGTAGGTCATGCGACACTAACAGAACGGCACATTGTAACCGGTTGCGAAACTCACCGATTAGCTCATACATTTTAATTTCACCCGTAACGTCTACACCGGCAGTCGGTTCATCCAACACGATTAAATCCGGGTCGCCTAACGTAGTGCGTGCCAATAATACTCGCTTAAGCTCACCTTCAGAAAGAGAGTGGACCTGCCGATGCTTTAAGTAGGCAACATTAGTTTGTGACAGTGCCTCGTCAACTTCAGCCTCTTTTGCTCGCTGGGTAAGTTGCATGAGTCGCTGCACACTTAATGGCATCAACGTATTGACATAGACTTTCTGGGGTAAATAACCAATTTTCAATGAAGGCAAGCGTTCAATCGTTCCACTATGATTTTCAATCAAACCATTAACAATACTGGTTAAGGTGGATTTACCCGCACCATTTGGACCGATTATTGTCGTGATTTGGCTTCGATAAAGTTCAAAACTTACTTTATCAAGTATATTTTTACCTCCGCTGGAGTAGCTTATATCACTTGCTCGTAATAGTAATTCAGGCGCCATTTTTATTGCAGTCTCTACAAACACCCGTGATTTCAACCACAGAATGATCGACCTTAAAGCCCAGATTATCCGCCTTTGTTAACAAACTGGAGTCAGGGCTGTCTAATTCAGCCACTTTTTCACAACCGCTACAAATTAAGAACTGCGCTGCATAGTGATGCCCAGGATGATCACAACTTATAAAGGCATTCTTGCTTTCGATTCGGTGAACTAAGCCTTCAGCAAGTAAAAACTCTAACGCTCGATACACAATAGGAGGTGCTATCGACTGACTTTTTTTACCTTCCATCTCAACTACTTGTTGGTTCAGACAATCTAGTATCTCGTAAGCACCCATCGGCTGATGCGACTGTGTTAGTAAAGTTAAAACTTGCAGTCGGCGTGGAGTCAACTTAACTCGACGATTTTCACATAGTGTTTTCGCATGACGCATTGACTGACTTTGGCACTGACTGTGGTCGTGCTGCTCAAATGCAATGCAATGTTGTGTATTGTCTTCACTCATAGTGTTATATTATAACGGTTTTAGTCTTATCACCATCTCTAATTACCCTTAAATAAACTATGCGCATCTTGATCATCCTGTCTGTTCTATTGCCTTTTCCAGTAATAGCCAATATTAATGTTGTTACCTCTATCGAACCACTTCACCAAATTACAAGAGCCATCATGCAAGGTGTGCATGAGCCAGAGCTCCTAATCAAACGACAGATTTCCGCTCATCACTTTTCATTTAGACCGTCTCACTTTACCTTAATCAAAAATGCCGACCTAATGATCTGGATTGGTCGCGACTTCGAAAGTGGCTTCCAGCGCTTACCCGAAATTTTAAACGAAAAAACCAAACAACTTGAATTGGTCAAAGCGCTAAAACTACAAAATCAAAATGGGCATATTTGGTATTCACCGATTCTGCTACCACTGATTATCAATAAAATTTTAACTGCGCTAAAAGAAAGTGATCCCAGTAATGTAGATCTTTACCAAAGCAATACCGATCTACTGATTGCCTCAATACAACAATGGGCCAACCTAACCCAATCAAATATTAATAAAAAAACGCCTCGCTATATTCTTGACCACGACTTTTTAAGCCACTTTGAGTTAGGCATGGGGATCACTCCAACTGCCGTACTTCACGATAGTCACGATCAACATAACGGTATACAGGCTTTAAAAGAAATTGAGACTAACTTGCGCGAATCACCCGTTAAATGCTTATTGATCAATGAACCATCAGCATCGAAAATAGCCAAAAACTTGGCCAAAGAGTTTAGTCTTGAAATCCACAACATCAGGCTATCAAGCGACAACCAGCAACAAGAGCCAAGCCTGATCGACAGCCTCAACAGACTCAGTGACATCATGCAGCATTGTTACTAAAGTAAAAACCCCCCACCTATATTGGCACCTTTGGGATATAATAGTTATATTAAGAATATCAACCAATGTGCATATAACTTGACGATCATGAACGAACCTGCCCTAACTGAAAACAATACGAATACTTACAATATCGACCAGCTGAATGATTTAACAAGAGCTGACATGGCTCGAGTCAATCAGGTGATTGTCGATCATTTGGCGTCACCCGTCGTACTCATCAATCAACTTAGCCGACACATTATCCACAGTGGTGGTAAACGTTTGCGGCCAACGCTGGTTATGTTGTGTGCTAAAGCTTGTGATTATCAAGGTGATCAAGATGCCTTGCTTGCTGCCGTTGTCGAATTTATCCACACCGCAACATTGCTCCATGACGACGTAGTGGACGATTCAGATCTGCGCCGTGGGCAGGAAACAGCGAGTAGTATTTGGGGTAACGAGGCGGCCGTGCTAGTTGGTGATTACCTTTATTCGCGTGCTTTTCAGATGATGGTCAAGGCTCATTCGATGCACATGATGGATATACTTGCCAATGCGACCAATACCATAGCCCAAGGCGAGGTATTACAGCTATTAAATATAAATGATGCGAATACCAGTGAAGAAAGATATATTGAAGTGATTTACGGGAAAACCGCCTGTCTATTTGAAGCAGCCACTCAAATTGGTGCCGTTCTGAGTGATTCTGACAAACAAACTGAACAAGCACTCAAAAGTTATGGCAAACATCTTGGTATGGCATTTCAATTGATTGACGACGCGCTGGATTACACCGCGAATCCGGATGAACTTGGAAAAAATGTGGGCGATGATCTCGCAGAAGGTAAACCCACACTGCCTCTTATTTATGCCATGCAACAGGGCAATGATGAGCAACAGGCACTAATACGAAATGCAATTGAAAATGGTGGTCTAGATCATATTGACGCGATCACCCAAATTATTCACGACACGGGTGCGCTAGAATACACCTATCAGCAGGCAATAAACGAAGCCAACCTGGCGAAGCAGTCCATAGCATTATTACCAAAATCAGCTTATACGGAAGCTTTAACTTTTCTCGCTGATTACTCAGTCAAACGAAGCCATTAAGCTTACAAGTACTATCGAATAAGGATGCATTTGATCTATCTCTTCAGCACTGCAGATGAATCATATCCTTACCATGTCTAAACAGCCTCGTTAATATTACTTAGCATGATTCCTTGCCAGTCTAACCAGCAAGGACCCATAATCAAAACAGGTGATTTTAAAAGCGTCAAAACCACCAAAACAATTTTTAATCTTTACTAATTAACGTTGCTCTTTTTCCCAGTAATTACTCAAACCCACAGCTACATTGTCAGCTTCCATCATGCCTTTACCTTTAATAATGTCAGCGGCACGTTCGGCTAACATAATGGTTGGTGAGTTTAAATTACCGTTGGGAATTGTTGGGAATATCGATGAATCAACAACCCGCAGCCCTTCGATGCCATGGACCCGAGTTTCTGAATCGACAACCGCCATTTCATCTTCACCCATTTTACAAGTACAAGAAGCATGATAGGCACTCTCAACCGCACCACGTATGTAATCATCAATTTCTTCATCACTTTGCACTGACTCACCCGGTTGAATTTCTGAATCTCTAAAGGCGTCCATGGCAGGCTGATTAATTATTTCACGCGTCAATCGCACGCACGCTCGGTAGGCTTCAATATCCTCTTGGTGCTGCAGGTAATTAAACCGTATCTCAGGTTTATCACCAACGCTTGGCGTCAATACCTTTATCGTCCCCCTACTTTTAGGCTTGTTATGCCCAACATGCATCTGGAAACCATGACCATCAAATGCCGCTTTGCCGTCATAGCGCATAGCAGCAGGCAAAAAATGATATTGAATATCAGGCCATTTAATACCAGCCTTAGAACGAATAAACGCACATGACTCAAAATGGTTTGTGGCTCCAAGGCCCGTTTTCGTCAATATCCAACGGGCCCCAATTAAAAATTTACTCCACCAATTTAATTTACTGTTTAATGTGATTGGCTGCTTACATTTAAATTGAAAGTAAAACTCCAGATGATCTTGCAAATTTTCACCAACACCAGGGAGATCATGCTTCACCTCAATACCGGCTTGATAAAGCACTTTAGCTGGGCCAATGCCTGATAGCTGCAACAGATGCGGTGAGCCAACGGACCCCGCGCTGAGTATTACTTCACGATTTGAATGCACCTGCTGAAGATGGCCATCTTTTATGTATTCTATTCCTACTGCCTTCTTATCCTTCAATAGCACTCGCTGAGTTAAAGCTTCGGTAATAACCGTTAAATTTTGGCGCTTGAGCGCAGGTTTCAGATAAGCATTAGCAGTCGACCAACGAACGCCGTTTTTCACTGTCATATGCATCGCACCAAAACCTTCCTGTTGACGACCATTGTAATCGTCAGTCTTCATGTAACCCGCCTCTGCACCCGCTTCAATAAAAGCGCCATACAAAGGGTTTTGCATATTATTGCCGTTATTAGTCGCTAACGGGCCTTGCTTGCCACGGTACTCATCTCCACCAAAAAACCAGCTTTCTGCCTTTTTAAAATAAGGCAAGCAATGGCTATAACCCCAATCTTTTGCACCATTCGATTCCCACTCATCAAAATCTTCTGCATGACCTCGAACATAAGCCATTCCATTAATTGATGACGATCCACCCAACACCTTACCGCGTGGGCAATGCATTCGACGGTTATCGAGGAAGGACTCAGGCTGAGATTCAAAAAACCAATTGTACTTTGGCATATTCATCGGGATCGACAAGGCCGTCGGCATTTGAATAAAAATGCTCTTATCACTTCCCCCTGTTTCCAATAGCAAGACAGAAACACCTTTATCTTCAGAAAGTCGATTGGCTAATACGCAACCTGCAGAACCTGCGCCAACAATAATGTAATCGTATGTTTGTGTCATAACAGCAATCTCTTAAATGTGTGAACAAGCACTTTCACGCTTGATTTTCGGGGTTAGCTTTTAGGCGTCGCTTGCAAGCTTAATTTCAAACTAATTGTCGATTAAGGTAGTCAAATGCTATTGCTTTAGCTTTTTGCGAGTCAAAGCCCTGTTGCTCAAAAGCACCTCGTAACCATAAACCATCGATTAAAGCAGCCATACCGTCTGCCGCTATTTTCGCCTCCTCCGGGGAGAGCAATCGACGATACCAAAAGACTAAGTTAGATTGTAGTCGTCGCCGGTTAACGTTTTGAAGTTTAGCTAATGATGGCACATGCATCGCTTGTGACCAAAAAGCCAACCAACTGGTAACAAACCTTAACGACGTTTGATGATGTGAGAAATTACCTTCTATAATCGCCCAAATTTTCTGTCTTGGTGTCTTCGCCTGCCGAACCCGACTCGATACGGCCTCGCCTAGGTCTATCAAAATTTTACGCATGGTTGCCTCAACCAGCTCATTTTTGCCACCAAAATAATGACTAATGATACCGGTTGAAACACCAGCCAAACCGCTAATTTTATTGATTGTAGTATCGGCTAGCCCGAAGCGAAATATCGATTCACACGTTGCGTCTATTAGTTGAGCACGGCGAACAGGCTCCATTCCAACTTTTGGCATAGTCTTCTCTATGTATTAATTTATGACTATCACACATTTTATATTGAACGGTCAATTAATAATAAACCCGAAGACCCTATGGCGCATTTAGCCATTGTTCAATTACTCCCGTTTCGGGACGAAAATAACAAATCATTCGTTGTTTACAGATTGAATCTTGCGATGCCTTCCAGGGTGCTACCCCGTGCAACGCTAATCGATGCACTAAATAAGCTTCACCAGGCTTAGCTACTATTTCGACTCGTCGACAGGTATCCAATATTTTTTGTCTAGTATTATGATATCGCTCAGTCACGTCTATTGATGACCAGTCCTCAGGCGAGTGATTTAAAAATAATGACTCAAATGCTCCACGCACAACTTCATGAGAACCTTCCCAAATGACAAATGGTGAAGCGTCATTATCATAATCAAGCAGCGGGATTGCCAAAACAAAACCATGCCATTCACGCAAGAACCTCCGTCGATTAGGACCTTCAGGTAAAAGTCCATCGACATGGGCTGCGTCACGATCTCGACGAAACTTGAACGCAGCCTCTTTCTCAATAGACATACGCTGAGGATAACCAGGGTAACAAATTGAGACTTGCGCCTTATCCCAGTCGAACTCAGATAAGCCTAGTGCCTGTGCAATAAAATTAACGGCATCACCCCCTAACGCAGAACCAGATCCAACTGAGCCATCATTGGCATTGGGCAAAATATTGACACCAGCAAACCAAGTATCACCACACCGTAGCCATTTTGCGTTATCGGGATCGATAACTAGTGACTGAGCAACAGGCAGGGCCGATTCAATCCAATTTAATAGAGAGGGATCAGATTCGAATTGACACCAACCTTGGGTAAAAAAATCAGCCTTTTTTTGGGCCAGATTATCCAAACTCATACTGCGATTTCTCATATTGCATTTCTAATACTGCACTTTAAAATATACACAACCATTTTCACACGATGTGGCTGATGCTATCATGATTTAACATTATATAAATTGACTAGAACTGGTTTTAAAAAAGTTAAACAATGGTTGAATATTACGCCGTTAAATACCGCTAAAATGTGTGTCATTGTAATCAGTAAGTTCAGTCTGACCTTGACGGCACATTTTAAGGTTATAAACACCAAAATATACTCACTTTGAACGAATTTTTAGCTTTTTAAACATCAGATATAAGTCGCTCTTTAACATTTAGCTTTAAAGGCCTGACATGCAACTTGACCTTGAATTTGTTCGCCAACAGTTTTCTCAACTAAACGATAATCCAGAGATCGTTTTCGCCTCAAACGCTGGGGGCAGTTTGGTTTGCAATCAGGTCAACGATTTAATGGACCATTACAACCGCCATACGCGTGTTCAGCCCTACTCTCGCTTTACGCCATCTCAGGAAGCTGGGCAAGCAATGGATAGAGCCAAACAAGCTTGGGCCGATGCGCTAAACATTAGTCTGTCAGAGTTGACGATGGGGCCATCGACGTCAATGAACACTTACGTAATGGCTCAAGCTATTGGTGCAACATGGAACGAAGGTGACGAAATCATAGTCACTAATCAGGACCACGAAGCTAACAGTGGGTCCTGGCGTCGTAAAGCGCTCGAAAAAGGGGTCACCATTAAACAATGGGCGGTGGATAAAGAAACTGGCCTGCTCGACCCGAACCAATTATTTGCACTACTCTCCAGTAAAACACGCTGGGTTTTCTTCACGCATTGTTCGAATATTGTTGGTACTGAAAACCCCGTAGCCGACATTACTAAACAGATCAAGGCGCAATCGAACGCTAAGGTTTTTGTCGACGCCGTCGCGCATGCACCTCATCATATTGCCGATTTAAAACAACTGGGTGTCGATGCTTACACCTTTAGTTTGTACAAAGTCTTTGGGCCCCATCAGAGCATTTTATATGTCAGTCAGATAGTTCATGCAGAACTGAAATCACAGGCACATTATTTTAATAGCGGTCATCCAGAATATGACTTTAATCCCGCTGGTCCTCAGCATGCACAAGTAGCCGCTTGCGCCGGTGTTATTGACTATTTCGATGCTTTACACCAGCATCATTTTGGAGAAACCAGTGTCAGTCAATCGCAAAAAATGGCCGACATTCACCCTTTAATCCAAGCGCATGAAAATGACTTATCACAACCCATCCTTAGCTATTTAGACAATCACAGCCAGGTCCATTTAATTGGCAAAACTCATATAGAAGACAACGATCGCGCACCTACAATTGCGTTCAAACCATTAAAACAAAGCTCTGCATCACTGGCAGCCAGTTTACAAAAAGCCGGCATAGGAACAGAAAATGGAAACTTTTATGCACACCGGTTGATAACTGATCTTGGTTTTGATGCAGATGACGGCGTAGTTAGAATATCACTGCTCCACTATGATAGAGCTCAAGACGTTGAAAAAATTATTCTCGAGTTAGATAAAGCTTTAGGATGAAATAGTTGCGCCTAATCCTCTGCGCTAAACTGGACTTTAGCCAATAGCCAATCACTCAAGACGAAATCCATTATTCAAAAAACTATTTAAAAACAGACCTGATCGGATCAATTACTAGCGTTTTAAAGCTTCAAGCCTTTTAAAGCGCTTGTTTTAGTCTGGCCAGACTATCATCTTTCGTTATCTAACTTGACGTAATTTTACTAGTATTACTGCTTATTTTTTGAAACGCTACCTCTATTGCGCTGTGAGAAAAACCAAAAAATCAAACAGAGAAAGCTCAATCGAGCCGTAATTCAGGCAGTGCCTTAATGACATCATCTACCGCTTTCATCTCAGTTAAAAAAGCTTCCAAAGACGATAATGGTAATGCTGAAGGCCCGTCACATTTCGCATTATCAGGATCAGGGTGAGCCTCTAAAAATAATCCAGCGAGTCCAACCGCCATGCCAGCACGTCCAAGCTCAGCCACTTGATGACGTCGACCACCAGAGGCCGCCCCCATTGGATTACGACATTGGAGTGCGTGGGTAACATCAAAGATAAGTGGTGCGCCACTACTGACCTCCTTCATGGTTCGAAAGCCAAGCATATCAACTACTAAATTGTCATAGCCCATGCAACTACCGCGTTCGCATAACATCACCTGATCATTCCCACATTCAGCAAATTTTGCCACGATATTACCCATTTGGGCGGGGCTTAAAAACTGAGGTTTTTTAATATTGATGACCGCGTTTGTTTCAGCCATTGCCTGTATCAAATCAGTTTGGCGAGCGAGGAAAGCGGGTAACTGAATAATGTCACACACCTCGGCAACCGATGCACATTGCGACACTTCATGTACATCGGTTATCACCGGAATATTGAAGCTCTGTTTAATTTCCTGCAAAATTCTTAAGCCTTCATCCATGCCAGGCCCACGATAGGAGTGGATTGATGAGCGATTCGCCTTATCAAAAGAGGCTTTAAACACGTAGGGGATTCCAAGTTTCTGCGTTACCTCGACATAATGTTCAGCAATTTGCATAGCTAGGTCGCGAGACTCAAGCACGTTCATGCCGCCCATTAAAACGAAAGGATTATTGTTAGCAACGTCAATATTGGTGACTTTGATTGTTTTAATCATAGAGTAAAATACCCTTCGTTATGCCAGATTTAGGCGAAAATGGCCAGGTTATACAAGATGCACGCAAGCTTTATTGGATCACAGGATGCAAATGCACTAAAACGACGTCGATAGCGTGCATGCCATGAGCTACTATAAAGGTTTTTTGACTTGCTCATCAAGTGGCATCTCAGGTGAATATCGAAACGATTTAGCGACCATCGCCTGGTATGAAAACCAAAGCAAACTAACCAGCCCCCAACCCAAACCAACCGAGACCCCTACATCTAATATACCACGCCAGGGTTGACCAAGTTGTTGATAGATTAAAATTAAAACCATAACTCCCAAAAGCAGTCCATAAGCCACTATAATGCGCTTTCGGGTGGTATGGAAATATCCCATACAAAATAATGGTGCCAAAAGCACATGTAATAGCTTTGGGTGATTAAGCAAGTGCCTTGCCCTGGCGGCAACTCTCGGCGCAAAAGCTAATTGGAAACCTCGGTAACCCTCGCTGTAAGCCATAAATAGCGTGTTAGCAATCAATACCAACCAATGATACCAATGAAGATCCGTCTCAAATGCCGTCATTGCCATACCGAAAAGTCGGTACACCGCAAACAAAATCAACAGGCAGACCCCACTAATACCCCAAGCTGCGCCAAAGCGCCCCAGCAGTTTCATACTTTCCATCCAATTATCATTTGGTTATACATTAACGAATATACATTGGTCGAAGTTCTAGACTATAAAATGAAGTTAATTTATAGATTATACAGTGACTCTAACAATACCTGATAGTCTCTTCACGAGGCTATTAACAGTTTTTTATAGATAGGAAGTTTGCTATTGCGCTATGGTGATAGTTAATCCGATATCACGACTTTTTCATCTGATAACTTTGCCTGTTTTCGAACAAAAATAAATAAACCGCTAGATGCAATTACAGCCGCTCCAATCCAGGTCGTCAAAACTGGAATTTCATCCCAAAACAAATAACCAACAATAGCGGCAAATATCATTGCCATATACTCAAACGGTGCCAGCAAGCTAGCTTCAGCATAACGAAACGAGATAGTCAGTAACCATTGCTGTGCCGCACAGATCACCCCAAAAACACAGAAAAACAGTAAATCCTCACCGCGAGGTAAAACTCCACCAATGACCAAAACCCAAATAACGCAGACTACAGCGCCTGTACTATTATAATAGAGCCCAATTGTGACTGACTTTTCAGTTTGGCTTAAGCGGCGCAGCCAAATAGCCACTAGAGCACCCGTTATCGCCGAAGCAATACCTGCAGCGACACCAATACTCCATCCTGAGCCACCAGGTTGAGCAATCAGACACACACCGACAAAGCCAACAAAGATAGCTAACCAACGGCGCAGACCAATGGTCTCTTTAAGTAAAAATACTGACAATAGTGCTATAAAAATGGGCGCTGAGTAAGACAAGGCAGTAGCATCGGCTATTGGAATTGTAGACACTGAAAAAAACATTAATGACAGACTTGTTATACCGCTAACGGTCCGAATCGCATGTCCCAAGGGCCGGCTTGTTGATAACCCAGACAGCCCAATAGTCGACAGTAGCAACACCCAAAAAAAAAGTGCCGCAAACATAAATCGGAACATGAGTATTTCACCCAACGGATAATTATTAGACAAAGCTTTAACCGATGCGCTGATTAAGGCCATTAATATCATACTGCCTATAAACGTCACAATGCCAAGTATAGGATGATCTTGTCGTTGAGATAATACGGGTGGTTCGTTTGTCATTGGATGTCAGTCGTCACTGTTAATTCAAGTAAAGTAACAAAACTGGATAAGACTAGTGCAATCAATATTTATTGGCAAATCAATTAAAGCATCATACTATTAAAATCTACCTTACCTAAAAAACACCCTATTGGTGTTGGAGTTGGATCAATGCTTAAAATTAAAACCACTTGTGTCGGGGCTTATCCAAAACCTGAATATGTACCCATTATCGACTGGTTTGATAAGAGTGAAGGCGACCAGGATATGACGTCAACTCGAGCGACTCAAAGCTATGAAGAGCGCTTGGCTGAAGCGGGTGAAGAAGCAGAAGCGCTGTTTGTTTGCGCAGCTAAAGAAGTCATTGCCGATCAAATTGAATGTGGTATCGACATTCCGACCGATGGTGAGGTACGCCGTGAAAATTACATTCACTATCACTGCCGACATTTTGATGGCATCGAATTTGATAACCTCACTCGTGTACTGGCACGTGATGGCGCTGCTTATATGGAATTACCCACCATAACGGACGATATTAAGGCCCAACCAGAGCATTTCTTACCACATGACTTCAAAACCGCACAAGCTAACTCTGACCACCCAATTAAAATTACCATACCTGGCCCAATCACGATCGCAGACACCACTGCTAATCAGCACTATGGCGACAAAAAAGCACTGTGTATGGACCTTGCAAAAGCGATTAATTATGAGGTCCGTGCATTGTCTGATGCAGGTTGTCGTTATATCCAAATCGACGAACCCTTATTTGCTCGGAACCCTAATGACGCCCTTTCTTATGGCATTGAAAATCTTGAACGTTGCTTTCACGGTATAGGTAAACACACAACCGCAGTTATGCACATGTGTTGTGGATACCCAAACTTTCTTGATGAAGAGGATTATCAAAAGGCTGAAAGAACAACCTATTTTGACTTGGCTGACAATCTAGATGACTCAATTATTCAACAGATATCAATCGAAGATGCCCATCAACACAACGACCTAAAACTACTTGAACGCTTTGCTAAAAGCACCATCATATTTGGCAGTTTCGCTGTAGCCAATAGTCAGGTAGAGAGTGCCGAAGAAATCCGTGATCGGCTTCGAGCCGCTCTCAATTATATTGACATTGAGCGTTTGATAGCGGCCCCAGATTGTGGGTTGGGGTTATTAGGAAGAGACCTTGCTATGTTAAAACTAAAAAATATGTGCGAAGCAGCGAAAAATCTTTAGCCGAATTAAATACTAATCCAATAAAACCCTCGAATGGTGGACTTGCCATTCGTGGATATTTTAAGTGCAAACTCTGAAATAGAACCCAAGTCAGATAAACCTTAGCTCCAAGGAAATGGGCTACTTGATACGGGATGTAATTTACCCTCGGCATAACGTGAGTAACGGAAAGGCTCAAGCAAAGTGCTTTTCTTACCACAAATTTCTTCCGCGACCAGTTTACCAACACCCAGCATTTTATAACCGTGATTTGAATCGGCAATCATATAACAGTTTTCACGGAACACGTCGAATACAGGAAAGCTATCAGGGGTAAATGACCCAATACCGCCAGAGGCTTCATTTTTATAGAATTCAAATTGGCCTTCGAAACGCTTTTGGCAATGAGCTAAAGCCGACGTCCACATGTGAGCAAAATCTTCACCCACGATAAAATCAGGAGAGTCAACACCATAAGGGTCCACTGCCACTTTATCAGCATCAGTCTCGATTGCATAAGGTGCAGCACCGCCCTGAATACCACCAAAATGAAAGTCTGGTTTATAGTAAATACCCCACATTTTATCAGTAATGAGTGAACCATCATGATTTGAATACAAAGGCTCGTTACTATCGACGTGAATAACGGGCGGGAATTTACCGTTATTGGTTTTTTGCAAATCGGGATCAACACCCAACGTCCCTTCTTGTAACGACCAGTAAACCCACATTGGAATATCGCTATGAATTTGACCATCTGCCGCTTTGATATTAACGTTCTTCGGCAGTTCAAGCATATCCCAAATAGTTTTAGCCCAGGGACCTGCACCTATAACAACCATTTCACAGTCGATATCACCTTTATCAGTTTCAACGGTTTTAATCGCCCCCCCCGCTGAGTCACTCTTGAAGCCTGTGACCATGCATCCTGATAAAATTTGAACACCTTCGTTTTCGGCTTTTGTTGCCAGTGCATAAATAGCTTTGGTGTTATTAGCATAACCACCACGTTTTTCATGCAGTACTGAGGTAATGCCTGTTGCCTGCCAGTCATGGAATAACGCTTTCATATAGTCAGAGGATTCTTTTTCGCCTTCAATAAAAGTCGACTCATAACCAATATCTTTTTGTTGCTGCGCTATCGTGGCAACGTCAGCATGCATACTTTCAGGACTAATTTGCATATAACCAACCGGATGGTAGCTATAGGCCTCTGGATCCGTTTCCCAAACACCGACACTATGTGCCATTAATTCACGCATGGCGGGCTGAAAATAATTATTCCGTACAACACCGCAGGCAATGCCAGACGCACCAGCAGCAATACCCCCTTTATCTATTACTAGAATGTGGCGCCCGTCTCCCTTGCCTTCAGATTTCAGTTGCAGTGCCAAATGGTAGGCAGTGCTGAGTCCATGAATTCCGGCGCCTACAATAAGATATTTAACGTGCGATGGTATAGCCAATTCAATTCACCTAATTAATTTTTTAAAAGCTGTCCTTACTTCACTCAAAATGTAAAAAATATTAAAACAATAAAATTAGAATATCTGACATTGATAACATCAACTCAAGTCTAGAACGACCAATAGAAGGAAAATTTCGACTTACTTCATGGGGTGGTGATCGTTAGAGCTGAACTCTTTCTTTTTAATTAGATTCTTTGAGTAATAAATAATAAAACTCAATTTGATGGAGCTAAATCAATGTCTATTTATACTAACATTAGCTTTGCATTAAAAGTGGATAAGCAATATCTCTAGAATTTCAAATGCTATTAAAGAATAGTGCTCTCCATTAACTTAGCCTTTTAATTCTTTTTCCATAAACAGACTCAGCGGATCAGGTTGATAATCTCCATATAAGTCACACGGTTGATAACCCAGTCGATGATACAGCCCGATCGATTCTAATTGACTTGGACCTGTTTCTAGCCGACAGAGATTCGCACCTTGAACTTTTAATCGGTCTTCCAAGGCTGACATTATTACCTTTGCTGCACCCTTACCTCGATGTTCTGGGGGTACAAACAAATTTTTAATTTCCCCATAGGCTGGCATGACATCCATGAATTTTACCGCACCAATGCCCAATAGCTGATCAACTTCTTGCCCATTAAGATGACTTTTTTGAAAGGCTCCAATGAAATAAACCTGTTCAGAAAGCAGGCTAGTCGTGTCGTCCTGATGCACACTCTCTGGCGGGTAGAGCTCGTTTTGATAATCACGCGATTGTCGCAATAATGAATCAATAGCGTCAGTGAGTGTCCTAATACGTTTTATTTGCATAGCCTATTTATCTTGCCTTGTTTTGCTCGACTTATTTCTAAAAGCGCAGCGATAGGCAACTTAGGCCGCCATCTAACTTACGAAATTCAGACACATCCAACTCAATCACCTGATAGCCTAAGTTAGTAATCAGTTGACTGGTTTTGGGATAACCTGACGCAACCAAAACTCGATCATTTATCCAAACACAATTGGCAGCATAGGCTTCATCCGCATCAATTTCAATCCGATCAAAATCGGCAAATATTGCCTTGTTACACAGCTCTCCAGTAATCACTAACCGATTGTTTTCGAGATAAGAAACGGATGACTTTAAATGCAGTGCCTCACTAAATGCGACCGTTGACCCACTGTAGCCATGCACTTTGAGTATTTCGATTAACTGCTCAGCACCCGCCTTATTGCTTCGCTCAGACAGGCCAATGTAAAAATGCTGTCCAACCATCATGATATCACCAGCATCCAGTGTGCCCGGCGCTTCAACTGCGTCAACTTGCTCATAAAAAGCTTGCAGCTCAATGGCCACCTTGTCGACTTCACCACGTCGTGCCGGTGCGCCTGGCCTCGTGGAGATTGCACAACTAGGCATCACAAGCGCTGCATCCTCTATAAATAATCCATCGGGATAATCTTCGTCAGCAGACATCACGGTCACATCTAGCCCACATAGTTCGAGGGCTTTTATATACTGGCCATGTTGTTTTAACGCCAGCTCGTAATCAGGGGTACCCAATCCTGAGGTTGTAATACCGCCAACTAGACTTTTGCCCGGCTGACGAACTATTGCTCTGCTAAACATATTTGTTCTCCTTTAAGTTATTTTTAAAGATCCTTATTAAGGATCTGACCAGTGAACGTCTACCGCAATTTCAATTCTTTTTACAGCCTCTTCAAGGAGGGACCGTGGGCAGCCAAAATTAAGCCTCAAGTAGTTATTATCTCCAAACTCATCACCCGCTGATAAACCAACTCCAGCTGCTTCAAAGAAAGCCTTCGGGTCAATTAGCTTCAACTCTGAGACGTCTATCCACGCGAGATAAGTGGCTTCTATTGGGTCAAGCTTCAAACCCCGTATTCGATTTATCTCAATGCTTAGATAATCCCTATTGGCACGCAAATAATCAATCTGCTGGTTATTCCAATCATCACCATATTCATAAGCGGCTTGAGCCGCTGTCATACCCAACAAATTGAGATACGGTATTATGCCTTTGCTGGCCTGACTAAACTTAAGCCGCATAGCTTCATCAGGGATAATTGCAAAAGAGCACGACAGACCCGCAATATTAAAAGTTTTACTTGGTGCCATTAACGTTATGCTTCGTTTCTCTATTGCTTTATTGAGAGACGCAATTGGAATATGCGGCATACCCGCTTCAAGTACTAAATCACAATGAATTTCATCCGAACAAACAATCAGGTCATTCGACACCATTAATTCAGCCAACGCTGATAATTCACTGACTGTATACACCGCACCGCCAGGATTATGCGGATTACAAAACAACATCAATTGACTACTATTATCAATTTGTAACGCCAACTTTTCTAAGTCAATTACCCATCGCCGGTTGCTGCGAGTCATTACCATCAATTGGCTGTTACACCCACTTAAGCCAGGCGCAGAATGGAAATAGGGGTAAGCAACAGATGGAATTAATACCGAATGAGTCGCATCACATAAACTACGGCAGGCAACGTGCATACTACCCACAACGCCTGGCATCCATACTAGCCAACTCGGGTCTATCGCCCAATTATAAAGACGCTGCATTCGCTCAACAATTAATTCATTTAACCGAATGGGGGTATTGGTATAACCAAAAATACCGTGTGCAACCCGTCGCTGCAGCGCGTCGGTAATGGCTGGTGCAACCATAAAGTCAGTATCCGCAACCCAAAGAGGTAACACATCAACTTCACTATACAATGACCACTTACAACTATCGCTGTCTCGGCGGTCAACTAATAAATCAAAGTTAAAGAGTTGATTGTTCATATCGATCACAATTGAATGATGAGAGGGATAACGCCACGATTAGAGGCTTGAAGCGACAAGCCAAAACCAAAGCCAAACTGTTGTAAATTCTGCTTGGTATTGTATAGTCGATCAAGACAAAAGGCAGCACAGTTTTCTTGCTAGCCGATTGCTTGGTAGATACAGACATCTAAAAATCCTAGAGGAATACTTCAAATGAGACTATTAAAACCCGTATTGGGTGCAGTGCTAGTCGGCTTGCTCTTAGTTAGTAATGCAAATGCTGGTGCCGTGCTCGATAAAATCATGTCCAGTAAAACTATTAAAATAGCAACTGATGCCAACTGGCCACCACAGTCATTTATCAATGATAAAAACGAAATGGATGGTTTTGACGTAGACGTTGCACGTGAAATTGCTAAACGTCTGGATGCTAAGGTTGAATTTATTACGCCAAGCTGGGATATCATTACTGCAGGCAACTGGAATGGCCGTTGGGACATGCATGTTGGGTCAATGACACCAACCAAACAACGAGCTGAAGTTTTAGCTTTCCCTGCTGTTTATTATTACACTCCCGCTGCAGTAGCAGTGCATAAAAGCTCTAAAATCTCTAATGTTTCTGGCTTAAATGGAAAGAAGGTAGGAACAGGCACAGGTACAACGTTTGAACTTTATCTTCAACAATCATTAACAATAGATGCAGAAGGCGCACCTAAATTCGATTTTCAGATCGATAAGCCAACCATCAAATCATATGAAACTTCAGTTGTCGCTCTAGATGACCTTCGTCTTGGCGATGGTGTTCGTCTCGATGGTGTAGTTAGTAGCTTACCTGTTTTTCTTGAAGCAATAGAAAACGGCTACCCAATCAAGGTCATTGGTGATCCAATTTTCTATGAGCCACTGGCGGTTACTATCGATCTTGGCGATAGCGAACTTAACTCAAAAGTTGCCAGCATCGTTTCTGCAATGAGCTCTGATGGCGTATTGAAAAAATTATCAGTCAAGTGGTATGGAGTTGACTACGCCACTGTCAAGTAACTGAAAGACTTACCTGTTTAGCTTTTCTCTGAACCCGGATATTACAATAATATCCGGGTCTATTTGAGGCAACCTGAATAGTCACTAAAACTATTTTAAGGTAGGAGAAAATTTTGATTCAGGACACAGTAACTGACGAAGTACTGCTCAGAAAACCAAAATTTATAGCTTTTCTTTTCTCCATTATATTACTTTGCTTTTTTATAATCGATCCGTCCCAGTCCATCATGGGAGAACTGCTTGAACCAGCCCTGGGTGATCCCGAAAAAAGTGGCATCTATGGCCATTTTATCACTTCATTTATGTTGTCCGCCCTTTTAGTATTAAACTTATTGGCAATCAGTTTTATACCCCGCTTTCGCTTTCAAGTTATTGTTGTCTGGGTACAACTATTAATTCTGTTTTTATCCTTCTTTTACAGCTTTGATCTTAGCTTCGTCTTTATTAGAAGTAAAATTTGGTTCATGATCACGCAAGGTATTTTCACCACCTTGTATGTTTCTGCTATCTCGATAGTCATCGCTTCTTTCATTGCCATCATCGGTGCCATTGCGAAAATGTCATCCAATGGTTTCGCTTTCGCCATTGCTAGTTTCTATACTTCTTTTTTCCGCGGATTGCCTCTTTTGATGCAGGTTTACCTTATTTACCTAGGCCTGCCTCAAATTGGCTACGTAATTGACGCAGTTCCCGCTGGTATCATTGCATTGTCACTTTGTTACGGTGCCTATATGACCGAAATTTTTCGGGCTGGAATCATGAGCATTGATGCAGGTCAATGGGAAGGTTCACGTGCGCTTGGTTTCAAGTTTAGCCTCATTATGCGCAAGATAATTTTGCCACAATCTATTCCATTAATTATTCCTCCAACTGGAAATCAATTTATTGCAATGCTCAAGGATAGTTCGTTGGTATCCGTTATCGGTGTATGGGAATTGATGTTTCTTGCCAGAACATTAGGCAATAAAACTTTTAACCATATGGAAATGCTCATCACCGCAGCCATGCTTTATTGGATGATGACTATGGTATTAGAGTTAATTCAGTCACGTATCGAACGTAAATACCAAAAACGACAGTCGAGATAAGTCATGTCTGAAGATAACCAAAATACCATTGGGCCAATTATTTCCATTAAGGACATGAATAAGTTTTATGATGATTTTCAAGCTTTAACTGACATTAACCTTGATGTTAACGTTGGTGAACGTATCGTTATTTGTGGACCATCTGGGTCAGGAAAGTCGACACTGATTAGATGTCTAAATCGTCTTGAGGCGCACCAATCGGGTTCGGTCAATGTGAACGGTGTTGAGTTACATCAGCACATGAAAAATATCGATAAGGTTCGTTCTGAAGTTGGTATGGTCTTTCAGCACTTTAATCTTTTTCCCCATATGACTATCCTCGAGAATTGCACTGCAGGCCCAATGTGGGTTAACAACATGCCACCCTCAGATGCCCATGAAATGGCTATGAGTTATTTAAATCGGGTTAAAATTCCCGAACAGGCCAATAAATATCCGGCACAGCTTTCTGGTGGGCAACAACAACGTGTCGCCATTGCACGTAGCCTATGCATGAATCCAAAAGTTATGTTGTTCGATGAGCCAACTTCTGCACTTGATCCAGAAATGGTATCCGAAGTGCTTGACACAATGACCGACCTAGCCGAAAGTGGAATGACCATGATTTGCGTCACACACGAAATGGGCTTCGCTAAACGAGTGGCTGACAGGGTTATATTTATGGATGAAGGAAAAATTATCGAGTCGAACGATCCGATAGCATTTTTCGAAAACCCTCAATCAGATCGAACCAAAAAATTTCTCAGCCAGGTTCTCGTCCATTAACATTATTTATACTGCACCAAATAACTATCAGCCAATCGTTGATTTTCGGGAATCCTACCCAATATCTTACTTTTGAACTTTTAACCTGTCGCCCACGACATCTAGAGGCATAATTTTGGAACAATATAGAGGTACAACCATTCTATCCGTTAGGCGAGGTAATCGCGTCGTAATCGGTGGTGACGGTCAAGTCAGTATGGGTAACACGGTAATGAAGGGAAATGCCAAGAAAGTTCGTCGACTCTATAAAGAACAAGTAATTGCTGGTTTTGCTGGTGGTACTGCCGATGCATTTTTGCTATTCGAACTTTTCGAAGGCAAACTCGAAAAACATGGTGGTCAAATGATCCGCTCAGCCGTTGAGTTAGCCAAAGAATGGCGATCGAGTAGAACACTGCGACGTTTGGAAGCTTTATTATGTGTTGCAAACCATGAAGCCTCTTTAATTATTTCGGGTAATGGCGATGTAATCGAGCCAGAAGATAGCTTGATGGCCATAGGCTCAGGTGGCCCTTACGCACAATCAGCGGCAAGAGCCATGCTTGATAATACCGAACTCAGTGCGCATGACATTGTTAGCAAAGGTTTACAGATCGCGGGTGACATCTGTATTTACACCAATCAAAACCATAGCTTTGAAGAGCTAGACTACAACGAGACCTAAGCATGGACAGCAAATTATTAACTCAGTCTCCAATGACCCCCCGTGAAATTACACAAGAACTAGACAAACACATTATTGGCCAGGATAACGCCAAAAGAGCGGTTTCTATTGCACTGCGAAATCGTTGGCGTCGACAGCAGGTGAATGAATCTTTGCGTAACGAAATCACTCCCAAAAACATTTTAATGATGGGCCCTACAGGGGTTGGTAAAACCGAAATTGCTCGTCGGCTAGCTCGACTTGCCAATGCCCCCTTCATAAAAGTTGAAGCCACAAAATTTACCGAAGTCGGTTATGTTGGACGCGATGTGGAATCTATTATTCGTGATCTAGTGGAAGTATCCATTAAAGAAACACGTGAATCAGAGGTCAATCGAGTTCGCCACTTGGCTGAGGATTCCGCTGAAGAAAAAGTGCTTGATATTCTATTACCCCGTCCTGCTCAGGTTGATGCAGAAGCCACTGATGCAACTACTGGTAATACGCGTCAAAAATTTCGCAAAATGTTGCGCGAAGGCAAACTTAACGATAAAGAAATTGAAGTTGATCTTAAGGTACAGTCAGTGGGAGTAGATATAATGGCTCCCCCAGGCATGGAAGATATGACCAATCAATTACAAGGCCTTTTTCAAAACATGGCCAATCAAAAGACTAAAACTCGCAAACTAAGAGTTGAAGATGCTTTAAAAATAATCACTGATGAAGAAGCCACAAAAATGATTAATGAGGACGAGTTAAAGCTGACTGCCCTCGAAAATGCTGAACAAAATGGCATTGTTTTTATTGATGAAATCGACAAAGTGGCTAAGCGTCAAGAATCTTCCAGCGGCGGTGATGTTTCTCGCGAAGGCGTGCAACGAGACTTACTCCCATTGGTTGAAGGCTGTACCGTTGTTACTAAGGCAGGGGCGATCAAAACTGACCATATTTTATTTATTGCATCGGGTGCCTTCCACATCTCAAAACCGAGCGATTTAATTCCCGAATTACAGGGTCGCTTACCCATTCGAGTTGAGTTATCAGCTTTGACGGTCAAAGACTTCGTCCGCATATTACGTGAGCCAGATGCATCACTGACCGAACAATATATGGCACTAATGGGAACCGAAGGCGTCACCTTAAAATTTACAGAAAACAGCTTGGAACGCATCGCCGAAGTTGCCTGGCAAGTAAACGAAAAACAAGAAAATATTGGTGCTAGACGGTTACACACTGTGATGGAGCGTCTACTCGAATCCATTAGTTTCGAAGCTTCAGACATGCCTGATCAAACCATTAACATCGATGCTGATTATGTCAATGAACATTTAGGCGAACTTTCACTCGAAGAAGACTTAAGCCAGTACATACTGTAGGAATGACACTTGAAACCAACTGAAATCAATTTCCATAAAATCTCTCGCGTCCTCGAACTCAGTTTTGAAGACGGCTTGAACTTTAAGTTCACGGCCGAATTCCTAAGAGTTCACTCGCCTTCAGCTGAAGTGAAAGGGCACGGCCCTGGACAAGAAACACTGCAACTAGGCAAACATGATGTCAATATCGCCAACATAGAACCCATTGGGCATTATGCGATAAAAATACACTTTGACGACGGTCATGACACTGGACTTTTTAGCTGGACTTATCTTCATGACTTGGGACAAAACTACGAGACCAAATGGCAGCAATACCTTGACCTTCTCGATGAAGCAGGGCACAAGCATCCATCACTTTCATAATAATTTTTCACTATGCTTGAAGAACAACATGTAATTAAACTGGCATCTATGCCAATGCCCTTCGGCAAATATGCGGGGGAAACACTTATTGATCTGCCCGAGACCTATCTCATCTGGTTTGCCAATAAAGGCTTCCCTGAAGGAGAGCTGGGCCAATTACTGGGACTATGCTTAGAAATAAAAACGCAGGGCGTTGATGGCGTGGTTCAAGGGCTTAAGCACAGAATCAATAATCAGCAAAAAATCTAAGCCCTAATCTTATGATATAAAGCTGACCGAGCTCCATTTAATTACTGGAAGACCGCTACCGTTGCTGACCATATAGTTCACTTCTGTTATCGTTAGCATATTGTTAATTGAACGATTTATTTCGACGACAGATACCGTGCAAAAAGAATCTACTACCCACTTTGGCTTTGACCAAGTTCCAACCAATGAAAAGCAACGACGTGTTGCATCAGTTTTTGATTCGGTTGCCAGTAAATACGATTTAATGAATGATGTGCTGTCTTTGGGTACACATCGTTTATGGAAAAAATTCACCCTTGATCTTTGCGGATTACGCCCAGGGCATCACGTACTTGATCTAGCCGGTGGCACAGGTGACCTGGCACTGAAACAAGCCACTATCGTTGGTGAAAAAGGACGGGTATGCCTGGCCGACATTAATGCCGCCATGTTGCAACAAGGTCGTGACCGAGTTATCAATAAAGGCATGGCTGGCATTATCGATACCATCCAATGCAATGCTGAGATTCTCCCATTTGAAGATAATAGCTTTGACTGCATCACCATTGCGTTTGGGCTTCGTAATGTGACCGACAAGGCAAAAGCACTGGCCTCAATGCGTCGCGTATTAAAACCTGGCGGTCGACTTTGTGTTTTAGAGTTTTCTCGACCTATTTATGAGCCCCTAGAAAAAGTTTATGAGTTTTATTCATTTAAAATTTTGCCTCAGCTTGGTGAATGGATAGCCAATGATCGAGCCAGCTATCAATATCTAGCAGAATCGATTCGCATGCACCCAGACCAACAAACACTAAAGACGATGATGACTGAAGAAGCCGGTTTTGATGAAGTTAATGTGTACAATTTATCCGGTGGCATTGTTGCATTGCATCGTGGCATTAAGTATTAATCACTAATGCTGTCAAAGTGAGATCAACACAAAGACCTGATATGCTTAATCAACTGCCTAACAACCTACTCGCCTTTGCCGAAATTAATGGCAACCGCCTCCTCTCGCTTGATGATCAAGTCATGTCGCAATGCCAAACCTTACAAGGCAGCTGTATTGAGCTTCATTTAACCGACCTTGATTTCAAACTCTACTGTCACCCGGGTAGTTGGGGCATGCGCTTTTCTCAGGAAAAGCCAGCAGGTGAAATCGATGCCATTATATCTGGTCGACTGATGGCATTGGTCAACCTGTCCTTACAAGAGGATAAAATCAGCACCTCTATTCAAGAACGAGTCAGCATTCAAGGTGATGCCCGAGTCGCTCAAAAAATGCAGAAAATACTCACAGAGTTAGACATAGACTGGGAAGAAGCTTTATCAAAGTACACCGGTGATGTCATGGCTTACCAAATTCACAAACAAGTACTTGGTGCAAGCGAATGGTTACGCAATAGCGCTCGATCGTTATTACAAAACACCAGTGAGTACATTCGAGAAGAACAACTTTTAAGCCCAACTCAAGTTGAATTCGAACGATTCCAAAAACAGACAACAATACTTAAGCAAGATGTAGAACGCAGTGAAGCGCGCTTGCGCCACTTATTAAAAGCTGCCTCGGATAACAAAACAGCATGAAGAATTTTTTTCGCCTCATCGCAATTAACTACACGCTTGCACGCTTTGGTTTAGACGAGGTTTTCCTATCCTTTCATTATTTACGATCGGTTAAGATTCTATCTATTATCAACCCCTTTAACTGGTTTAGAAGTATCAAAACCACTCAGGCAAAGCGTCTGAGGCTGTGCATTGAATCACTCGGTCCAATATTTATTAAATTTGGACAAATGCTTGCAACGCGTCGTGATTTGTTACCAGAAGACATCATTGTTGAGCTGGAAAAGTTACTCGATCAAGTGCCGCCCTTTCCACTGCCACAAGCCCTCGAAATTATCGAACAACAATTTGGTATGCCAGTCGAACAGGCCTTTCTGTCTTTTGATGATCAAGTGCTCGCTTCGGCTTCAATTGCACAGGTTTACAAGGCCGAACTTCACGACGGACAAAAAGTTGTTGTCAAAGTGGTTCGCCCAAATATCGAAAAACGCATTCGTCAGGATACTGAACTACTCATGATGCTGGCAGGATTGGTTGATCGCTACTGGGCTGAATCGAGCCGGATCAAACCTATGCAAATTGTTGCTGAATTTGAAAAAACACTGATCAATGAACTCGACTTGGTGCGTGAAGCGGCTAATGCCAGTGAACTACGACGTAACTTCGAAGGCTCTAATGACCTTTATGTGCCTGAAGTTTACTGGGACTACTGCAAACCTAAAGTACTGGTTATCGAACGCATCGAAGGCATACCCGTATCGGACATAAAGCAACTACATGCACATAATGTAGACCTTGAGGTTCTATCGAAAAAGGGCGTCGAAGTGTTTTTTACTCAAGTTTATCGGCACAACTATTTTCATGCTGACATGCACCCAGGTAATATTTTTGTATCCACCGAAAACCCAGATGACCCGAAATACATTGCCGTCGATTTTGGGATCATGGGATCACTATCAAAACAAGATCAACGCTACCTCGCTGAGAATTTTGTCGCTTTTTTTAATCGGGATTACCGCCGTGTCGCTGAACTCCATGTTGACTCCGGTTGGGTTGATGCCAACACCCGGATTGATGAATTCGAAGCTGCAATCCGAGCTGTATGCGAACCCATGTTCCAGAGGCCACTGGCAGAGATATCATTCGGCCAACTACTCATGCGCCTTTTTCAGACTGCTCGAATGTTTAACATGGAGATACAACCGCAACTGCTGTTGCTACAAAAAACATTTCTGCATATCGAAGGGCTCGGGCGTCAACTTTATCCTCAACTAGATCTATGGGATACCGCTAAACCTTTCCTCGAACGCTGGTTAGACGAACAGCTAGGTGTTCGTGCAATGGTCAAAGGCTTTAAGAAAAACCTACCGTACATTGCAGAGAATCTTCCCGAGCTACCACAGCTCGTTTTTAAAACACTGCATAAAATCGCTAATGACGAACTTCAAATCGAATGGAAGTCAAAGCAACTAGATTCTATCAAAAGTGAGATTCGCCGTGCCAACAAGCGAAACGTTCGCGCTATAATTGGTGGTAGCCTTGTGATAAGCGCCAGTCTAATAGCTGGATTGGATGGGTTAGCACCCATCATGATCGGTCAAGGTGACTTTATAATGCCATTGATGAGTTGGGTTTTTCTGGTCCCGGGGTTGTATTTATTGCTCAACAATCGTTAAGTGTGGATTCTGGCGTTCAAAATATTAAATATCGATAACAACATTAGCCTTCCTATTGAACCCTAACGGATGATCACTGGTTTTGGCACTAATATCTCATTAACAAAGGAGAGCCATTCTTTATTTGCTTTATAACCTTTTATCCACGCAGATATATCCTCAGCAGGCATGGGGCGTGCTATTCCATATCCCTGAGCCTGTTCACAGCCCATTTTCAGTAACATTAAGCCATGTCTGGTAGATTCGACACCTTCAGCAATCACTTTCCGATTAAATGCATTTGCTAATCCTATCACTCCGTTAGTAATGGCATAGTCATTTGGATCACTCAGCATATTCAATACAAAGCTTTTATCTATTTTAATGACATTGGCTGAGAGGTTTCTCAGATGAATCAGTGAGGAGTACCCGGTTCCAAAATCATCTAATGCAATCGAAACACCATAGTTATTCTGACAAGTTTTGATAATAGTACTGATCGCATTTAAATCACTTAAAGCACTACTTTCTAGTATCTCCAATTGTAAATAGTTAGATTGAAAAGCAGGATAGCGTGCAAGAGCCTTGTCAAATTCTGCTATAAAAGTAGGAGACATCAGATGTTGAGAGGAAATATTAACACTTACTTCCAGCTTAATACCCTGCTTATGCCAGCTATCCAGTTGTTTTAGCCCCTGATTAATAACCCACCGACCTATTTGAATTTCTAACTGAGTACCGTCGATCAACGGTAAAAAGTCTATTGGTAGAATGAGACCTTTTTCAGGATGGCGCCAGCGCAACAAGGCTTCAACTCCATATACCTTTCCGGTACGCATGTTTGCCTTGGGTTGATAATATAAGACTAGCTCATTGTTGGTTAAAGCTTGCTGTATTTCATCTAACCTGTGTTTTTTTTCTTTTAACTCATAATTTTGTTCTGCATTAAAAACGTGAAATTGATTTTTACCTAATGATTTAGCTTGATACATGGCGTGATCAGCGTGACGTAACAGAGCACCAAAATCACTATCATCAAATGGATATATGGTCACACCAATCGATGCGCTAATTTCAATCTTATTACCATTAATCACATAACTTTGAGCTAATTCATAATTAATACGGTTCAATATTTGTTCATACTGAGCCGTTGATGTAATGTTACCAAGTAATAACGCAAATTCATCACCTCCTTGGCGTGACGCTGTATCACTGCCTTTAAGAGAAGCCGTAATTCGCTTTGCTACTTCGATTAGTAGTTGATCGCCAACGTCATGACCATAGATGTCATTAACTGGTTTGAAGTCATCCAGATCAAGAAAGCATATTGCTAGCTGGGTTTTAGTGCGTTGACTATGGGCAATCATTTGAGCAAAGCGATCAGCAAATAACTTACGATTTGGTAAGTTGGTTAACACATCATAATGGGCCATTAGTTCCAGCTTTTTGCGTTGTTGCTTTATTTCAGTAATATCGGAAAATGAACAAACGTAATGTGTCGTAATGTTTGCATCGTCTTTTAAAGCCGAAATAATCAAGTTTCCTGCAAACAAATCGCCATTTTTTTTGCGATTCCATACCTCACCTCGCCACTTACCTTGCTCAATAATAGCCTGCCACATTGCAGTAGAGAATTGAGCACTTTTTTCGGATGAGTGGAGCATGCGGGGATTGTTACCTAGCGCATCTTCATAACTATACCCAGTGATTTCAGTGAAATTTGGATTAACGTCAACAATAGTGCCTGCAGCATCGGTAATCATAATACCTTCGTGCGCTTGTTTAAAAACTCGAGCCGACACTTGTGATTTTTCTTCATCCTCTTTGCGCTGACTAATATCTCTAAAGCTGCTGCGAAAACCGAGGGCTTTGCCGCAATCATTTTTTATCGTCTGCCATGAGCCCGCCATCCAAGCTAACCGGCCATCTTTTCGAATGATACGAAACGAAATATCATTTTCTGAGGCACCAATTGCCGCTAAATTTAATTTTTTAGCCATGACGTCGCGATCATCGGGGTGAATCATTTGGAGTGGATAGTCATCCATAGCATAACAATCTTGTACCGTATAACCGCTCAAATGCTCGACCGCTGGGTTAACCCAGTTTAAGATATTTTTTGTGCTGAGCCAGCTTTCCCAGTCATAAGTAAAATCAGCAATCGCGCGAAATCGCTGTTCGCTGTCTTGCAAAGCTTTATGAAGTTTCTTTTTTTCAAGACGGAGCGATGCATCTGCCAACGATCGCTCAATGACATAACTTAAACGAGTCATATCATCTTTCATTACATAATCATGGCAACCAGCTTTCATTATTCTTACCAAAGTGTCAGCTGTGAGCTGACTCGCAACAACAATAAAAGGCAAGTCAACCTCACTCTCCTGCAGTAATTGCAAGGCCGCTTCCGCACCAAAGCCTGATAACAAATAATCGCAAAGAACGATGTCCCATTGTTTATTCAATTGACCTGATTTCATGGCATTCAGGGCGGTACGCATTGCATCTGCAGTCTCTACTCGTTCATAAGTTGTTTCATTTGAGTTTGCACGGATGTGCTCGATCTGCAGTAAGGCATCGTCTTTAGAATTTTCGACCATTAGAATATGAATTGAATTTTCTCCTTAGCCTTATACTATTATTTCTTTTACGGTTCAGGACGAACCAACAACCAGTAGAGTCCGAGCTGCGGCATAGCCAAGTCAACAGAGTCGAATAGATTGACCCAATGAAACCGCTAGAAAGACAGGGATAATTAAATCATGTGTAACATATAAAAACTGGAACCATTGTCACGTAAAAGATAAGTGATAATCACTTCATGATCTTGAGTATAGACCTTGTTTATTTATATGCTTAATTTTGCATCATACGCAAACCTTACCATTAGGGTTAATAATGACAATTCATGTAGGATAAAAACTACTTTTTATCCTGCTGATAGACGTTAACTTAAGAAAACCTATACCCGTTGACAGCATAATTATGTAACAGCTCTATTCAACACAATCTTATCAAATGGGCCTAAAGAAGAAACTCTTCTTTATAATTAGTAAGAAGTTTTTCGCGTTGGAATTATTAAACTCAACTCCTAACATTTTATTAAATTATAAATATTACCCTTAGGATCATTTTTTAAAAAAGCCCATTTAAGCCGACCTAATAAAGACCAATCGTTAATTCATTATTCCGTCCCAGCAAACATGCAACGCATCAAGACAACTTGACGATAGTTTGATGCAACGCTCTGGACTCCAGCCTTGCATTTTGTCTGGCGTATCAGCCGCATCTTTAAACGGCATTTCGAGCGTCATAACAGTACTATTAAAGCGTTCAGCTAGTGAGTTGGAGCAGTAACTCATATTCGCATTACCCGGTGAATTAGCGGGATAACCATTCTGTGTTTGAAAGTCAGGATTGATATTTGCTAAGGTATTTTTGTATAGATCGAGCTTTTTCTGACGAATTTTACTCCAACTCGGGATGCCTTCAGTTCCTGCTAGAAAGTTATAAGGCAGTGCTTCGTCACCATGGACATCGAGTGCAAAGTCAAGGCCAGTCTCTTTCATTTTCTGTAACACTAGAAACACTTCTGGACTATTTTGCATGCTGGGCTGATGCCATTCCCGATTCAAATTCACACCTGCCGCGTTAGTCCGTAGATGCCCACGCCGGCTGCCATCAGGATTCATGTTCGGCACTAGGTAAATTACAGATTTTTGTAAAATAGATCGAACAATAGGATCAGTATCGTCAACCAGTCGATTGATTAGGCCTTCCATCCACCATTCAGCCATGGTTTCACCCGGATGCTGTCGCGCAATCATCCAGATCGTTTTTTTGTGATCAGCAGGCTCACCAAATCGCAAGCAATCGATTGCTTGGCCATCTAACGAGGTACCTAGCGTCTGGACTTCACATGACTCGCTGGTTTGAGCAAACGCAATTAAATCAGCATGGCGCTCCATAGAATAAGGTGCAAAGTAGGCAAAATAGACCTGGTCACATACGCTATTATGCTCGATAACCAACTCGCTATTTTCATAACGTGTATTGACTCGAAACCAGTATTCTCGATCATACGACGCAACTGCCTGATAGTTAAGCCACCCACCAGTATAGGCAGCCCCTCCAGCATTATTAATTACATACCGACAATCAATGTCTTTCACATTTGATGCCTTAAAATGAAACCATTGATAAAATTCAGACTGATTATCAGCCTTGATATGAAGCTGAATATTGCTTGCGTCACTTTGTGATGTACACTTGATGTTGCCACTATCAAACTGGCTTGAAATAATCATATTTTTTACCTAAATTAGAATTTGAAGTTTTACTTTCGAATTCCTTTGAAAACACGAGAATACTGTTTGTTATCAGAAAATGAAACTCAAAATTGGCCCATGTCAAAACTGCTGATTGTAATGTCTGTCGTATTACTTTCTGCTTGCTCGAATATAGGTTATTACTGGCACAGTACGAAAGGCCATCTGTCTATCATGAATAAGCGAGTCAATATCTCGACCCTGCTTGAAAACCCAAATCTTGATGCCCAGTTACGATCACGTCTCGTGTTAGTCCAGAAAATTAGAGCCTTTTCCATAACCAAATTATCGCTCCCTGATAACGACAGCTACACTAATTATGCCCAGTTAAATCAACCTTATGTATTGAAAAACTTGTTTGCTGCGCCAGAATTTTCGACCCACTTATTGAGCTGGTGTTATCCCATTGCTGGTTGTGCCAGCTACCGTGGTTATTACGACGAAACATTACTTTCTAAATTTGTAACCACGCTTGAGACGGACCGCTCAGATGTTTATATTACGGAAGTACCCGCCTACTCAACACTTGGCTGGTTTAACGATCCAGTATTGAGTAGTTTTATTAACTGGCCTGATGCCCGTTTAGCGGGCTTGATCTTTCATGAACTTACCCACCAACGACTTTATATCGATAATGATACGCTGTTTAACGAATCACTGGCGTCTGCAGTTCAACGAATGGGCACTGAACTGTGGTTAAAGTCGAATCAACAATCTGATGAAATCGGGCAGTTTCGAGAATCAAACTTGTATCATCAAGCCGTTGTTAAGCTAATCCAAAAAACTCAGACTGAGCTTGGTATTCTTTACAAAACTGACATGCTAACTGAAAAAAAACGACAGCTAAAACAACAAATTTTGGACACTACCATTGAACAACACGCCACAATGGCAAAATCTTTTAATAAAAAAAATGGTTATACGCGCTGGTTTTCATCGGGTCTAAACAATGCCAAATTAGCATCCATATCTGCCTACAACACTCATATACCTGCATTCATCAACATAATGGATAGCCAACAAGATAGTTTCAAAAAATTCTTCGACTATGTTGAAACTATAAGTGAGTTGCCAAAGTCAAGGCGTGATCTCTGCCTTGATGCCTGGCAAAAAAACAAATTAACTCAAAGTAGCTGTGCAGTACAGCCAATCTCAGATGGATAAATTGGTTATTCGAAAGGAGTCGTTACCGACATGAAAACTAAACAAAATCAACAACCAGCGCTCTGTCTTTTGGCGGCCATTACTTTAACAACGGCGCTGGGATCCATTCATGCATTTTCTGTTTTTTTATTGCCTTTTGAAGTCTTGTTACAAACGGGTCGGGCCCAAATTAGTCTTATTTATTCGGGTGCGCTCATTTGTTTAACCATTAGCGTCCTGTTTGGACATCGAATATATTCACGACTAGCGCCGTCAACTCTGGGATTGGTGGCTTGTTTGGTAGCGGCAGCCGGCATCGTTATAGCGGGTAATAGCGACTCTTTTTGGTTGGTCGCGTTCGGTTATAGCGTCCTATTTGGGGCCGCCAATGGTGTTGGTTATGGCTTCGCATTACAAATTTCTGCACAAGCAATGCCTCATAAACAAGGTTTTGCAATGGGTACGGTCACTGCATTTTATGCACTTGGGGCAACACTCGCACCAACAATATTTAACCATGGGCTAGCGCAAGGTGGAAATGAATACGGTATTTCAACAGCAATGAACATAGCTGGCATTATATTCGTTTGTGCGGGTGTAATTACCTGGGTTTTATTACACCAGTCTGGCGTTATCTTTAAATCTGAAACAAACAATCAGCCTGTTGCTCAACCGAGTAATCACTTCTTACAAGTATTATTATGGTTCGGATTTGGCAGCGGATCACTAGCCGGTTTGATGGTGCTCGGCCACGCAACCGGTCTTGTACAATCAGCGGGAGGAAGCATTGCTATGTCAGTGACCGGTGCAATGATGATAGCGTTGGGTAACATGATCGGCGGCTTGTTGGCAGGGGTCCTAGCCGATCGAATCCGAATTGGCTTATTAATGATCCTTTTGCCTCTAATCTCAGCGATTGCATTAATGCTAGCGCTTAATGACTTGAGTGCACTTCAACTACTCGGCACCCTCACCGTGGTTGGTTTTAGCTATGGTGCGATCATCGCGGCATACCCAATCGCCGTGTTAGCTATTTTTGGCTCGGCCGCTTCGTCTCGAATATATGGTCGTATTTTTACCTCTTGGGGCTTTGTTGGACTGTTAGGCCCTTGGTTAGGTGGTTATTTTTACGATAGCAGTGGACAATATAACTTAGCGATATCAGCAGCACTAGCAAGTAGCCTGCTTTCAGTATTAGTTGCTTACATTCTGTCTAAAAATACACTTAATTCAAATCAACCCCTCGGAACTTCAAGTGCATAGAAACCAATTACTAAAATTACTCGTGGACTATGCTGTAAAAAATCCAGCTGAAAAGGCCTGTGTGGACCAGATTACAGAATTTATAAGTCAATATGACACATGCTTTAACAGAACGCTTGTGGCTGGACATATGACAGGATCAGCCTGGATCGTAAACTATGCAGGCATTCATACTTTGCTCACTCACCATAAAAAGTTGAATAAGTGGCTGCAACCGGGCGGTCATGCCGATGGCGATAGCGATATTTTACGCGTCGCAAAACGTGAGGCGGATGAAGAGTCAGGGCTGAAGCGTCTAACGGTTGAGGATGGTCAAATATTCGATATAGATATCCATCAAATACCTGCCAGAGCGGATGAACCGCAACATTTACATTACGACATTCGTTTTGTTTTTCGAGCGATGGAATCTGAAGAATTTATTGTCAGCGAAGAATCACACGATCTCTCTTGGGTTGAAATATCTAAACTGGAAGACTACAACGCAGAAGAATCGATGATGCGCATGGCAAAAAAATGGTTACAGCGACCCAGCAAAAATTTTCTCTAAAAGTGCTCTAAGATAAAGTCTCGGTCATTGTTTAATGCTGGGATCTTACTGCGCGCCAAATCAACTTCGGTCAAATCAATATCAGCATAAATGATACCAGGTTCGTCACCACCATCAGCCAGTATTTCGCCCCATGGATTGACTATGAGTGAATGACCCCAGGAATAACGTTTGTCGGCATGATGACCACATTGGTTAGGCGCAATAATGTAGCAACCCGTTTCAATCGCCCTTGCTTTTACCAAGGTATGCCAATGGGCCTTCCCTGTGGTTTGAATGAAGGCAGCAGGAATGGTAATAAACTGCGCACCGTTTTGAGCCAGTGCCCTGTAAAGAGCTGCAAACCGAAGATCGTAACAAATAGACATGCCAAGCTCGCCCCAGGGCGTCTTAGCTAACACTACTTTGTTGCCGGCGCTAATCACGCCCGATTCTAGATACGACTCACCATTGGCCAGCTCAATATCAAACATGTGAACCTTGTCATAACGCGCTGTAATGTCTCCTTGCCTACTCACTAGAAAGCTACGATTAACAATTCGTTCATCCTCTAGCTTGATTAATTGAGAGCCTATCAGAATTGTCACTGCCAGCTGTTTTGCTTTATTTTGAAAAGCATTTAGGCCGACATCAAGCTCTTCAGTAAAGCATTGCGCTGGAATATTCTCATTAACTGGTTCAATTAAACCTACCGATTCTGGCATAGTAATGAATTCAGCACCCGCCTCGTGCGCTTCGTCTATTCGTTGACAAACCCAGTTGATATTGGCGTTAATATCTCGCGTTGCAGTATTCTGAATACAGGCTGTTCGAAAGGTTTTAGACATCAATTAATTCTGAAAGTTATAGTATTTGGACAATAGCATATTTTTTAGGGGTAACTAGATATACAAGTCGAGGGTTGAAATAACTACCATACTTTAGTGTATGAATAGAAATTATTGTATCTACTCGGCCTGAATTGATAATATCCTTATTCCATAAAACATTAAATACGGCAACTAACTCTAAATCATCTAGTCTACTTGAAGGACTGTTGACAATCGCTGTGAATAACACGGTATTTCTTGTATGGCCAACAAATGAAATTAGTGCCTTTCGTTCAGTTTTTAACATAGGCAGAAATGGAAGTTCATTTTTTTGGCCTAACGTCTTGACTGTTTTATAACAATACATAAATTTGCCGGATGCCCAAAATGACCGACTCTATTAATAGCAATGACCAGCGCCATCTGCCAACCCTCACCGATGCAGGACTACAAGCCACAGCCAACGTCTTCTCTTATAATGAATACAACGAAGCAATCGAGGGTTCTGTCGCGGTCGAGCGGGCTTTAACGATCTATTTGGACAAACGTGAAATCGTTACCTTGATGACACTCGGTAACCACCCTGAATTGCTTATCCTTGGCTGGCTCCGAAATCAACGCTTAGTTCAAAACATAGAAGATGTTCAGTCAATTCAAGTCGATTGGGAAACTGAGGCTGTTGCCATTACCACCCATCACGGAATCGAAGATCTAGACGGTAAGCTTAGTCACAAGACGGTTACTACTGGCTGCGGTCAGGGTACCGTCTTCGGTAATTTGATGGATGATATTGATAACCTGAAAATGCAACAGCCCGTAGTCAAACAATCTGCTATTTATGATTTGCTGCAATCTCTCAATGAATACAACGAAGTCTACAAGAATGCAGGGGCAGTTCACGGTTGCGCCTTGTGCAGTATCGACTCGAAGCAAAGTGGGGTAGAGGGCGGTATTGAACAATTCATAGAAGATGTAGGTCGACATAACGCTGTTGATGCAATTGCGGGGTATATGTGGCTCAATAATCTCAGCGGTGAAGACAAGATTTTTTATACCACGGGCAGACTTACATCAGAAATGGTAATCAAAGTTGCTTTAATGCGTATTCCTGTTTTGCTCTCTCGTTCGGGTATTACCCGTATGGGGTTAGATATCGCGGAAAAAGTTGGTGTCACCTTGATTGCACGGGCCAAAGGTCGTCATTTCCAGATCTACCATGGGCATGAAAAAATAGACTTTGATGCAATGCCTGCTACAAAGGCCATTAAAAGTCAAAAAAGTTCTCGAAGTTCTTCTTAACACTACCTAGATGGATAGCTACCTCGTCCCCCCCTCTGTATCCAAAAATTTGAATTTGAAATTTAAATGAGTCAGTTAATTACGACAGTTGGTCGTATTAATAGCCGAATGGAAAGTAAACCATTTGTCTTAAAAGTTAAAGTAAAACATCCGACCACCTCACACCATTGCTGGGCATATATTGCAGGGCAACCAGAGGGTACGCATCAGTATGATCAAGCGATGCTAAATGCTCTCACTCATTCAGGACTTGGCAATACCAGTGTTGTTGTAACTCGCTACTTTGGGAGCATAAAACTGGATACAGACGAACTGGTTCACGCCTAAAGCCAATCGGCCAGTGAGACATTAAAGCAGTTTGACACAACTCAACAACGGGTGACGTAAACAATTTTGGCCTCATTTCCTTATACCTGGCAATGAAAACTTAATTATTATTTGAGTAGACAGAACACCAACATTACAAGTCAGGCATTCGAATCAGAAGCAAGCTATTCACTCGCTGTCCCCATCAGCATGCTTGAGCTCATAAAAACTAAAATTCAAATTCGAACTCAGGGTCAGGTTAAAATAGAAAATTAATACCCGAGTCAGTGATCCAATACTGTCAAATCAACATTTAAGTCTTTAACCAAACGCCTTGATTTTCGACTTACTCCTACTGAATGGTGTAAACTTATCTAATATAAAGTTTTATTAACAACACTCAGATAATATTAGTGTTGATGCTCTCTTAAAAGAGCGCCCCATAAATTCTGACATACTGGCAGACATCATGAACCAATTAGACGAATGGACACAATTAATTTCAAAACGTCTTAAATCTGAAGCTGAACTAATTGGCCTGCAAGCTAAACACGAACTTTACCAAGACTCGGCGAGAGAGACTTTCATTCGAGTGGTACTTGAACAATTCTTACCTGATAGTTTTGCTGTCGGCACGGGACGAGTGATCGATTCAGAAGGCAATAAATCAAGCGAACAAGACATCATTATTTATCGTCGCAGCTATCCACAATTTAATTTGCCCGGTGGCACTAATGTATACCTCCTAGAAAGTGTGCTGGCTACGCTTCAAGTTAAAACCAAACTGGTTCGGAAAACATTTTTTGACGCTCTAGATCAGTGCGCATCAATGGCTCAGCTGCAACCCGTGATTGATCGCGCTGTGTTAACAAAAATTGCTGCAAAGAACAAACTTACGCTCAATCAACAGAACGAATATATCCACGATGATCCGTTGTTAAACGCTCGTTTTAATCTAATTGGTCGTCCACTTTCTTTTATTTACGCCTTTAACGGTTATCAAGCAGCACCCAAACAATTTGAAGAAAGTATTCAAATGTGGATTGATTATAGGCGTGAAAAAAAGCTACAGATGGATATGAAATCTTGTGCAGCGGTTATTGCAACTCAAGGTTGTTTTGCAACTCGTAATGCATCACCTTTTTCGTCAAAAAAGAACTTCCTCTTTGGGGTTGGTAACGACGAAGCTCCAGTTCGTCTCATTATTTTGCAATTGATACACGCTTTAAAACGTCAATTGCAAAAAGATAATTCTTGCCTAGGCGTGAAAAGGGGACTTGATGCTTATTTAAATAAAATACCATTGCCAAAAGTCACCAGCAGTATTGGCAATAACGGTCATACGACTGAAAAAAAGTCCTTCAATAAAAACTAAAAGTAATGAACTACAGCCTAATAAAATTAAAAAATTGTCAGGCCTTGGGGCAGGCATTCAGCCAACGCTCTTATTGTTCAAACATTAAATTCAAACGTTTTTCAAATGAAAAAACGATGAATCCCAAAGAAAAGTAGCCTGACTTTTGGTTGTCAGATTACTGATGCTGGACTTTTTTGGCTTCTTAAATTTCGGCGGTTAAAAAAAAGGATCCACTTTTTCGAATTTTTTACCATTGATTTATAAATAATCCACAGCACCATGAATAACTCAAGCATTCATCTATTATCAGACCTTGAACTATAGAATTGAATAATTAATCCGCATCAATTTAAAACTTCTGATTATACAATTGAACTCAAGGTTCAAGACTCCACCACTAGTGAGTGGGGAACATGGCTTGTTACCCATTATCTTGAATGAATTTTCTGGCATCCGAATTCATTTAATTAAGCTTAGAAAGAATTAAAAACTTCACCAACATGAGGGTGAACTGAGTCAGCGTCAATAACACCAGAACTCATCATGTCAGCAAATGTTTTACCCGCAATATCTGAAGCCGCATCCATGGCTTCTTGGTCTTTGTATTTAGCAATAACCACACCTTTACCATTGCCATAAGAAATCAAATCAATGAACTCTGCACCTATGCCCTCGAGTACGCTGCGCATTTTTTCCGTGGCCTCTTTTAGCTTATCCATATCCGATGCTGCAAAACGTGTAATTCTATAAACAGCCATAACTTCCTCACAATTTAAGTTTTTCATGCAGAACATCCCGCATAATTACAATGTGACAGATTATAGGAATACAGATGAAAATGCTTCCTATATATACGACTTCATCTAATTGCTTGATATCATTATTCGTAATAAGTGACCCTTTGGTTTTATGATGAAAATATCAACGCGACCAAATATCTATTTTCAGCAAGACAGGGGTTAAGGCCACCCGTTACTATTTTTAAAATAAGTTTTCTCTTAAAAACCTTTCCTGTTCAAATCTTTTTTAGACGGGTGATTAAATACTGATCCAATAAAGCCTCGACTGTCAGACCGACCGGTAAAGCACTATTATCAACTGCGTTAGTAAATGCCTTTTGCCAATTTGCATCGAACGAGTGCCAAAAAAAATGCTTTGCGTCAGGAAAACGGCGACCCTCACCAATCACTAATGCGTATAAACTCAATGCCTCACTAGTAAGCCACTGATCCTCTATTATTGCTGTTAATGTTAGACTATCTTTTATAAGACTTATTGTTGGTTGATTATTTTCTACCCAGGTTTTTATGACTGAATGCATCAAGGCAGCCTTATCAGGAAAATGGTTATAGACCGTGGGTTTGGAAACACCACTTATTTTTACCACTAAATCAACAGAAGTTCCTTTAAAGCCATGCTCTAAGAATAATGTTAAAGCCGTCCGAATAATATGTTCTTTTTTTGATTTTTGTGCCATTAGCTATTGATTCTATACGAATAATATGCAAACTATACTAAACCGTGTAGTTAATGTCATTCAATAATAGTTTGGAGATTTAATATGATTCGAAGTAACAATGGATATTTTGGAGAATTCGGGGGTCGATTCGTCCCAGAAATCCTATTGCCAGCTCTAACGGAGCTTGAAGAACTATTTTTTGAACTACGAGATGATCCAGCTTTCTGGCAGGAGTATTTAACACTAACCCAAGAATTTAGTGGTCGACCCACGCCATTAACTCCTTTGCGTCGCTTATCAGAGCAACTCGGAGGTGCACAAATTTGGTTAAAACGCGAAGACTTGAATCATTCTGGTGCGCACAAAATTAACAATGTATTGGGTCAGGGGTTGCTGGTCCAACGCATGGGTAAAAAACGGGTCATAGCAGAAACTGGCGCCGGTCAGCATGGCTTAGCCACTGCAATTATGTCAGCAAAACTAGGGTTGGATGCAACAATATACATGGGTGCAGACGATATAGAGCGTCAATACTCCAATGTATTTTGGATGCGCCAACTGGGCGCAAACGTAGTGGGTGTAGAGACAGGTTCGAGAACTTTGAAAGAAGCTCTAGATGAAGCATTGCGAGATTGGGCTGCATCAGTAGAAACCACGCATTACGTACTTGGAACAGCTTGTGGCCCTGCGCCCTTTCCTGAATTAGTGTCTTACTTTCAAAGTGTTATCAGCCAAGAAATCAAGCAACAGTCGATGACTCAAATCGGCAAGCTGCCTGATGAAGTAGTGGCTTGTGTTGGAGGTGGTTCAAATGCAATGGGTGCCTTTTCAGCTTTCTTAGACGACAGCGAAGTCAAACTGGTGGGTATTGAAGCGGGTGGCCTTAGCCTCGAAGATGGCCAACATTCGGTTCGCTTATTGAAAGGCACAGGTGAGCCAGGCATAGCTCAAGGGTATAAAACATTATTTCTTCAAAATGATGACGGACAATTGGGTGAAACACATAGTATTGCCGCGGGTCTTGATTATGTTGGCGTCTCTCCTATTTTGGCTCATTTATCGCAAACAGGCAGAGTGACTCCGGATTCTTCTAGTGATACGGAAGTCACCGATGCTTTCCAACTATTAATGAAGACAGAAGGAATTATTCCAGCAATGGAGTCTGCTCATGCTTTAGCTGGCGGCTTTAAAAGAGCTAAAACTATGAATAAAAATCAACACATGGTAATCAACCTTAGTGGGAGAGGCGATAAAGATATTTTTAACATTGCACGTGCATTTCCACAGCGCGACTGGACCGAGTTTTTACAGCGTGAAGCAGAAAGATCGACTGATCAAATTAATGCACATTTAGCCACTGAATTAGCAGGATAATAGTTATGTTCCCAAAACAAAATGACGCGTTGCAAGTAATGTCACACGCTGTGATTGGCTTCCCCAATCTGGCCGAAAATGAAAAAGCGATTGACGGATTAGTCGCGGCTGGTGTTAATTTAATCGAATTGCAAGTGCCATTCAGCGACCCAGTTGCCGATGGTCACACGCTGGCAAATGCTTGTTACGATGCACTTAAACAAGGCGGATCCGTTCAGGCAACTCTAGATCTTGCAGAAAAAGTTTGCGCTAATCACCCAGATGTAAACTTTATCTTAATGAGCTATTTGAACCCACTGTATCGTTATGGTTTGCAGGCATTATTTGATAAAGCAGCAGCAGTGGGGATTAAAGGACTCATTATTCCTGACTGGCCAGTTGAAGAAGTTGAGCCCTGGTTGCCAACCTTCGACGATCTCGACTTATCTCCAATCATGATGGTGACACCAAATACACCTGCTAAAAGAGTCGAAAGAATCGTCAACGCTTCACGTGGCATGGTTTATGTTGTCTCACGCATGGGTGTGACGGGGCACGAAACAGAATGGGGCGAGGCATTTGAAGCCTATTTAAAAAATATACGGGTTTACACCGACTTACCTTTAGCCGTTGGTTTTGGGGTAAGATCTTCAGATGACTTAAATGCTATTACGGGTAAAGCCGAAGTGGCTGCTTTTTGTTCTAAATATATTGAATGGCAACGTCATGACGGTAGCGATATTGCAGCAGAAAAGATGAAAACGATGATCGGTGAAATGAAGCACTAAAGTTAAATTATCGTTTTCTTATTACTGAGTGCATGACAGTTATATTTTTTAAAAGTAAATAGACGGCAGTTTTAATATTGCCGTCTATGAGAAAATCAAGAAACAAGCCATTGCTTAAAATTTCAAATGGACTCTAAAAACCTTCAAGAACTTAGATAAATCATACATTATCTTTACTGACGAAATTCATTGAAATCGAATTGACACAATGTCGCATGTTTTTACTCGTTAATCCCTCTCCTTCAAAAACATGCCCAAGATGGCCGTCACAGTTGGCACAAAGTATTTCCGTGCGGCTTCCATCTGGGTCAGTTTCTCGTCTGATAGCATCAATAATTTCATCATCAAAGCTAGGCCAGCCACAATGAGAGTTGAATTTATGCTCTGATCGATATAAAGGCTCGTTGCATTGTTTGCACGTGTAGTAGCCACCTTCAAAAAAATCATCGTATTGACCCGTGAAAGGCGCCTCGGTACCTTTTTGTAAAACGACGCGAGACTCTTCTGCATTTAGTTCATTATATTGTTTAGTCATCATTGATCCTTTAATAGCTTAATTTATAATGAATACAATCATAACAACAAACTGTACGATGAATAACCATAGTTATAAAGATGGATTTTTACCACTGTGGCATTAACTTTTTACACTGCAACTTCTGTAGTTGTATGGCATGATATGTAATAACAAAATATTCCCATTTAAAAGGTTAAGAGAAAATGAAAAAAATAGTGTCTAAAAGTTTAATAACTTTGAGTTTAATATTTTTAGCCAGTTGTGCCACGGTAGAAAAGCTAAAAGATATAGAAGACCCTTTAAAAAATAATGATGCCAGCTCAACTACTAGCACAGTTGCTGAGTTGACCCCACCAAGCAAAGAGGTAAATCTCTATTTTGTTCGCCCATCAGCCATATTGACAGCCGCTCAAGTTGTTGAGCTATATATTAATGACAAAGAGGTGGGCGAGCTGTCCAACGGTAGTAATTTCGAAACAAAGACTATGTCAGGTAATTATGAAATTGCCACTAAGGTAGGTCTTAGCCTTGGCCTTCAAGGCGTTTGTAAATTTTCTAAAGATTTTAATTTAACTAATGAAAGTTACTATTTTAAAGTTGATTATGACGTAGGAATGCTCTGTGGAGAATACGAAATCAATGAAATCTCAAAAGATGAATATGACGACTTGTCAGCCAGTTAATTTTTTTAACTGACTTTAACCACAGGCTTAAATCTAGAATATATCTTTTCATTTAAAGCTTGAGTAAAAAAAGCCAGCGGCCAAAATTAATATGACGCTGGCTTTTTTTATAGACGTCGGCTCTGCACGCCTAGGTGTCAATTGCTAGCCTTCATAAATATGATTAACGCAACCGAATATAAAATAAGCGCAAAGTAAACTACGTTATATATTTTTCTAAGTGTATTGCCTCTGTCAGAGAAGCCATTCGAATTCCAGCAGGGAAAATGACTATTTTGCAAAGCTCGTCTCTCGCCTACCAACTCTTTTTCCATCCGAAGTCTTATTACAATGGCCGCGGCAAATAGCGCAATACCGATGATCAGAAACAACAGGCCCAGTAAGACACGTGATGCTTCCAATTCCATAAAATCAACTCCTTAACGATTAAATTAACTAATAAACTTCAATTAGAGCACATCAATTGCATTCAGATCTGAGAATGCCTTTTCAAGACGACTCACCATTGAAGACTGACCTTCACGTAGCCAAGCGCGGGGATCGTAATGCTTCTTATTAGGAGACTCCTCACCATCTGGATTGCCAATTTGAGCTTGCAAATAGGCTTTCTTATTTTCATAATAATCTTTAATTCCAGACCACGTCGCCCATTGGGTGTCGGTATCGATATTCATTTTTATGACGCCGTAACCAATAGACTCTCGGATGTCGGCTTGACTAGAACCTGAACCGCCATGAAACACAAAATTCAAACTGTTGGCCGGCAAGTTAAACTTCTCTGACACAAAAGCTTGTGAATCTCGCAGGATGGTTGGGGTTAATTTAACGTTACCAGGTTTGTAAACACCATGAACATTGCCAAAAGAAGCCGCAATAGTGAAGCGTGGACTAACTTTCATCAACTCTTCATAAGCATAAGCCACTTCAGAGGGCTGGGTATAAAGTAATGAAGAGTCCATACTGCTATTGTCGACACCATCTTCTTCACCGCCGGTACAACCCAGTTCGATTTCGAGTGTCATGCCTATTTTAGACATACGCTCAAGGTAAGTTTTACAGGTTGCTATATTGTCTTCGATAGGTTCTTCGGACAAGTCGATCATGTGTGAACTGAATAACGGTTTACCCGTTTCAGCAAAATGCTTTTCAGAAGCATCAAGCAGACCATCGATCCAAGGTAATAATTTGCGTGCAGCGTGGTCAGTGTGCACTATAACGGGAACACCATAACTTTCGGCCATGCAATGCACATGCTTTGCACCTGCAATGCTTCCCAGAATAGCGGCTTGGTGGTCTTTCATTTTAAGCCCCTTACCCGCAAAAAATATACCCCCCCCCTGAGAGAATTGAATAATAGCTGGCGCTTTCACTTTGGCTGCAGCTTCAAGTACTGCATTGATTGAATCGCTACCAACGACATTGACGGCAGGTAAGGCAAAATTATTTTGTTTGGCGAAAGCAAAGATGGCTTGTATATCATCGCCAGTGGCGACACCTGGCTTGATTAGGTCGGATAGTTTAGACATTGAAACGTTCTCCTGGTCAGGTATAGAGTTATCGTCTTATTATAATCGAAACGTTCGAACTTGTTGATCCATTTTTAATTAAAAACCGTATACTTAGTCATGTTTTATTTTTTTATACCAATCCTTTTCTTAACGTTTTCCGGTTCAATAATTGCATCTCCTAACGTAGTTAAGACTCAACCATTGGTTGAACTGCTTATTGAAAAAACTTTTACTTCACCCGCCACTGCAGTTGCAGTGAACCAGAGTAGAATCAGTGCCGAATTGACTGCCCGCATTACCCAGATTCTTGTTCAGGTTGGTGATATTGTTAATATTGGTGACTTTTTGGTTAAACTTGATTGTCGTAATTATGTGAATTCAATGGTTAGTGTTGAGGCTCAAGCACAGTCTCATTTAACTCAAAAAAAATTGGCACAGCAACAATTAAATCGTTCTAGGACGTTGCAACAAGCGGGCAACGTGTCAGCTGACATTCTTGACCAGCGCATTGCCGATGTTGGTATTGCGCAATCTAAACTAAGAGTTCAGTTAGCGGCTGTTGCGGACGCTAAGCTGGCAATACAGCGTTGCTCTATCCTGGCACCCTATCGAGCAGAAATTACCAGTCGACTCGTTGGTGAAGGCACATTGGCTACTCCTGGATTAGCCTTAGTTGAAATTGTTGGATTGGATAATGTTGAGCTTTCAGCGCAAATTCCTGTTGATTTAGCTGAGTCAGTGACACTTTCCAGATCGCTGGTTTTTGTTACCAATGAACAAAGACTAAATGTAAATAAACGTAACTTATCACTAGTGACAAATTCCGCTTCTGGGAATCGGGAAATGCGCCTAACAACAAAACAGAATTTAGCGCCCGGCACGACTGGACGACTAGAATGGTATTCAGCCCCTATGCTGCCCGCAAGCTTGTTGTCTCGTCGTGAGGGTGCGCTTGGTGTTTTGATTGTTGATGCCAGTAAAGGGGTCACTAAGGCCATGTTTGTTGAACTCAAATCAGCACTTGAAGGACGGCCTGCTTTCATTGACCTTCCACTTGATACCAAAGTGATTGTTGAAGGTCGGCAACAATTATTACCTGGCGATGAAATAAAGCTCATTCAACAGCCCTAAAATTAAAATAAAATAATGCTTCTTAACTGGTGCATCTTTGGTTTACAACGATTCATAACTAAACTCTAAACTTAAAAGCTAAATGTACCAACGTTTCATTGAAAATGGCGTGCTCGCCAACCTGACTTTTTTACTGGTGCTGGTCATCGGTACAATGGCTTATTTTTCGATGCCCCGCGAACAGGATCCGACGATTAACTTTAACTGGATCGAAGTCACCACTATCCTGCCAGGTGCTGTTGCACAAGATGTTGAAAAGCTAGTGACCGATCCACTCGAAGATGCCATTAAAAACATCTCTGATACAAAATTTGTTAGTAGCACAAGTCGAGAATCGATCTCACGTATTTTAGTGCGCTTTGAAGAGATGGATGAGCGCACATTTGATAAGCGTCTGGCAGATTTACGGCGCGAGATTCAATCAGTTGAAGATGAATTGCCAGAACAAGCGTTAACTTCAACTGTGACTGAAATTACAACAGCCAATGCTTTTCCAACCGCAATTTTAGCCGTAGTTGGCCAAGCCGATGATGAAAACCTTAGGCGTCAGGCAGAACAAATAAAAACGGGGCTGGAGAATATAAAAGGCGTTTCAAGAGTGCTCGCAACCGCGCTCCATAAACCTGAGTTGAAAGTATCATTTGAGGTTGATCGCCTAGAAGAACTTGGAATTACACCCGCTGATATTGCCGATACAGTCGCGGTTTATTATCAGGATATATCGGCTGGTTCGGCTGAGGTCAGGGGACAACGTTGGCTAGTTCGATTGGAAGGCTCTTCGGCTAACCCCAGCTATCTGGCCAGATTACCCGTATTGCGAGCCAGAGGGGAAATTTTATTGGGCGATATTGCTGACGTTGTTCGTAGTCGTGAGCGCGCAAGTCAACTGGTAAGTTATAACGGGCAGCCTGCTGTCATGTTATCGATTACAAAAAAAGCGGGATCCAACACATTAGAGTTGGTTAAAGCGATTAGTGCTTACCTGCAAGATAAAAACTCCAATGCAGACATCTCTGGGGTCGACATCGTATTAATTGACGATCAAACAGAAATTACACGGAGTGCACTCAATGTTATGGAAACCAATATGTTGCTTGGTCTAATATTGGTACTCATTGTGACTTGGTTATTCCTAGGCACGCGCATGGCACTGCTCACCAGTGCTGGTATCCCTTTTATTCTTGCCGGTACTTTCTGGTTTTTGCAATTAACCGATCAAACATTGAATGTTTCTGTACTGCTCGGCGTGGTGATTAGCCTTGGCATGCTGGTTGACGATGCAGTAGTTATAGCGGAAGGCATTTCATTCCGAATGCAACGTGGCGCCCAAGCGGTAGTGGCCTCAGTAGAGACTGTGAAGGAATTATTCTACCCGGTGACAACCGCCGTATTAACAACCATGGCAGCATTTTTACCTTTGATGTTACTGCCTGGTATTCTCGGAAAGTTCATGTTCATTATTCCACTGGTTGTCACCATCGCTCTGGCACTGAGCTTGGTTGAAGCTTACTGGATGCTACCGTCCCACACAATGGATTGGGGGGTGCCTAAAAAAACCAAAATTGGCCCTGTTAATAGTTTCAGCTCTTTCATAAAACTACCGTTCAAGTTACTCATACTGCTAATCAAACTGCCACTGAGCTTGGGCGACTGGATAGATGAGTATGTAAACCCAGTTCGTCAACGCTGCTTGAGATGGACCCGCCGAAATTACACTCGCCAGTTAATTAAGGTATTACGTCATCCAATCCTCACTATTGTCTCAATTTTGTTAGTAGTAGCGTTGCTCATGTCGATCGCATTGAAGGCAAAAACTCTAGCTGAATACTTACCTCAAAATTTGGCTGATAAGATTTCTAATCTTGAAATCAAGGTTGATTTTTTTGCCAGTGATCCGATTAGACTTTATTATGTCAATGTGCAGATGCCGGTAGGAACTCCCCTTAAGGACACTCTGCGCTTAGTGGAACAAGTTGAGAGCAAAGTACGAAATCACATTCTGCCCGGAGAAGTGCGTCAACTGATTAGTTATAGTGGATTACTTTTCACTGAAACTGCGCCGTTTTTTGGTGATCACTTCGGTCAAGTAGTCGTTGCCTTAAACCCCCAAACAGGAGACATGCGAGGCGTTGTCGAAATGATTGAATCGATGCGCACCGATATCTTTAATACCGCAGGCCCTGATACTATTTACTTTTTAACACTTGCCGGTGGACCACCCACCAGTAAACCGATTAGCGTCAAAGTCAGAGGCAATAGTTTCGACGACATTCGGCCCGCAGTACAAGCACTAAAACAGACTTTAGCCACCATCGAAGGGGTAAAAGATATCAGCGACGATGATGCCAGTGGTCAACGCGCGTTAACGCTTCAGGTCAATACTGATGCAGCCCATCGGGCAGGTATCAATCCATCGCTAATCGCTCGTACACTCAGACTCTTAGTCGATGGTGAAATTGTCACTCGCTTGAGAGATCGAGGGGAAGAACTCAACGTCCGGGTCCTTGCCAAACCCAAAAAATTGAATAGCATTGATGAGTTATTGCAAATCAACCTACCGTCCGCTAGTGGCGAACCAGTCGCATTGTCTACGCTACTAAATGCCTACTATGGGGAAGGTCAAAACAGCATTCGGCACTATGATTTCCTTCGCACTATCACCTTGGAGGCTGATATTGATAAGAATGTCATTAATACAGTCGCAGTCAATCAAAGAATTAAAGACGCTTGGCAAGATCAATTACAACGCAAACATCCCAGTATTACTCTCGACTTCTCAGGTCTACTTGATGATATCCAAAACAGTATTAATGCCATGATACTTTTATTTGGATTCGGTATTGGATTGATATACGTCATACTCGGCACTCAATTTAAGAGTTATTTCCAGCCACTCATTATTTTATTCACAGTGCCAATGGCTTTCACAGGCGTCACCGCTGGGCTGCTGTTAACCGGCAATCCACTGAGCTTGTTTACACTTTATGGCGTGGTAGCGCTAGCCGGCATTTCAGTGAACTCTGCGATTGTTTTGATTTCGACTGCAAACAGACATCTTGAGAATGGTATGACGGTGAAACATGCAACCCTGTTTGCCGCAAGAAGACGGGTTGTTCCGATTTTAATCACTTCATTGAGTACGATAGCAGGATTATTTTCTTTAGCGACTGGACTCGGTGGTCATTCACTTTTATGGGGTCCAGTCGCCACTTCAATTGTATGGGGTTTGGGGTTTTCTACTTTTTTAACTTTGTTTTTGATTCCACTATTGTATAACGCTTTTATGAAGCCAAAATTAGCCGTCATAAATTCAAATCTATGACTTCTTAGAATAATCTAATGATAAGCCGGTATTCCTATCCTTGACGCTCCATCGCAATCTGTGACCGATGATTCCGCGGTGAACTTCCAAAATACTTCCGGTAACAAGCCGTGAAATAAGACTGCGTCTCGAACCCAGTCGCAATTGAAATATCAATAACACTGCGATTAGTATTCAACAACAATTGTTTGCCATGTAGCAACCGGAGTGATAAATAATATTGGCTTGGCGTTACGCCTCGATATTTATGAAATAGTCGTTCGATCTGACGGAGCGAAACGTTACATTGCTCTGCAATCGAAGGCAATAACAAGGGCGTCTCAATATTTGATTCCATTAAACTAATGACATCAATTAACTTAGGTGCTCTCATCGCCAAGTCAATTCGATCCGCCATTTGCTGAGAGTCAATATCGGTTCGAATTCTATCATGCTGAAATTGTTGTGATATTTCCTGAGCTAGTACCCTGCCATGCTGGTTTTCAATGAGTTTCAACATCATGTCGAGCGCCGCAGTGCCACCAGAGCAAGTGAAGCGCTTATTATTAATTTCATATAGCGTAAATGTCACGTCCAAGTGGGGATAGATCTCTTTAAATACAGGTATATTTTCCCAATGAATAGTACAGCGACAATCATCTAATAATGATGCTTTAGCAAGTAAAAAACTACCTGAACTAACACTACCAAGGTTGACGCCTTCCTTATCGAATTTTTTTAATAATTGAAGCACCCTAGGATCGTTAAAATGCTGCGCCGTATTAGGCGCACAGATAACAAGAGTTTCTAAACCTTCTGCTTCACTAATGGGCGTAGTAGGCAGAATAATATTACTGCTTGAAGTCACCGGCTTACTATCGGGAGAAAAATATTGCCACTCAAACATTGCAGTGCCACTTAAACGGTTTGCAGTTCGTAATGAATCAACCACACAACTAAATGGAATCAGCGGATATCCTTCAATGAGCAAAATTCCTATTTTCTCTATTGTATTCGTCACGGCAATACCTCCTAGCCATTACCATTAAAAAGTTTTTAAATTATTAAAAATCTTACCCAGTGGCATTCTAGCTGTTTGAGATTTTAACAACAACACTAATGTTATTAGACTTAAATGGCGCTGCCGAACACTTGGATGTCGTGCCTAGGCTCAATCGACTAAAGGCTTTAGGTGCTATGATCGCCCGTATAATTATGAGAGATTTAACGGGAGTTAACTAATGAGTGAATCTGAAAAACCAAAGCGTCGTGGGCGTGGTGGGCGTGAAGAAAGACGTGCACGCGGCAATGAAACTGCCCCGAGCAAACCATACGTAACTCGAAAAATACCTTGTTTTGAAGTACTAGATGAAGCGGGCTATCAGCTAATTGAAGACAATGCTGACACTATTCTAGAAGAGACTGGTATCGAATTTAGAGATATGCCTGAAGCGCTCGAAATTTTGGCGAAAGGTGGTGCAATAGTGGACGGTGAACGTGTTCGTTTCCCACGCGGTATGTGCCGTTCAATTATTCAGGCTTCTGCACCTTCTGAATATACGCACCATTCTCGAAACCCCGAAAAAAATGTTCAAATTGGTGGCAAAAATACTGTATTCGTTCCAGCCTATGGTAGCCCGTTTGTTTTCGATCTTGACAAAGGCCGTCGTTATGCAACTTTGGAAGACTTTCATAATTTTGTGAAGCTCGCTTATTCTTCACCCAGTTTGCATTTGTCAGGTGGCACAATTTGTGAACCTGTCGATGTGCCCGTCAATAAACGTCATCTTGATATGTTATATGCGCATATCAAATATTCGGACAAGGCCTTTATGGGTTCTGTGACAGCACCTGAGCGCGCTCAGGACACAGTGGACATGATCAAGATAATAGCGGGGGATAACTATATCGATTCAGAAACAGGTCGTCCACGTACTTATGCAACAAGCCTAATCAATGCAAACTCACCCATGACATTTGATGACACCATGCTCGGCGCCGCCAAAGTTTATGCAGAAAATAATCAAGCTTGTATCATAACTCCATTTATTCTGGCGGGTGCCATGTCTCCAGTAACCGTAGCTGGCACAGCGGCTCAGTCGTTAGCCGAAGCAATGGCAGGCATGACATTCGTGCAATTGGTTAACCCAGGCGCACCGGTTGTATTTGGTAGTTTTGCCAGTTCAATGTCGATGCAATCAGGTGCTCCAACATTCGGTACGCCAGAACCTGCATTAGTGCTTTACACCATGGCTGGGTTAGCCCGAAGACTAGGCGTTCCATTTCGTTCTGGTGGGGGTTTATGTGGTTCTAAATTACCTGATGCACAAGCCGCTTCAGAAGCACTCAGCACTCTAATGCCAGCGGTTATGGCCGGTGTTAACTTTGTACTGCACACTGCTGGATGGATGGAAGGTGGCCTTGCCATGGGTTATGAAAAATTCATTATGGATGTCGATCAAGCGGCAATGATGGAAATCCTAATGGGTGGTGTTGACCTGTCTGAAAACGGTCAGGCAATGGATGCCATCCGTGAAGTTGGTCCAGGCGTTCACTTCCTCGGTTGTGCCCATACCCAAGCTAACTTTAAAACTGCTTTTTACCGATCGCCTATTACCGATAACAATAGTTACGAACAATGGGAATCTGAAGGCAGCCTGGATCATGCACAAAGGGCGAATGCTCGTTGGAAGAAAGTTCTAGAGGAATATAAAGCACCCCACCTAGATCCAGCGATTGATGAAGCGTTACTTGCGTTCATTAAACGGCGTAAAGATTCAATGCCAGACGCTTCTTACTAGAATTTACTGCGTTTAAACGTGGCTTCAAATCCTATCAGAGGGTTTTGAGCCACGACTTGTTTTTGTTGGTTAAATAATTCGTGCATTGAAGTCAAATTGAGATTAGTATTTTGACAGTTGCTGGTTCCTCAATGACCAGTGGAGTTCATTCCAAAACCCTTGTTATTGTGGCCTATGAGCACTGACTATTCTGATCTGCTACCCGAACACTTCGGCTTCCTACTTGTTGCAAACTTTTCATTAATTGCTTTTTCTTCAGCGATCGAAGCGCTGCGCATGGCCAATCAATCTGCGGAAAAAATTCTTTACAAATGGACCGTTTGCACGCTAGAAGGAACGCCTGTATCAGCGAGCAATGGTCTTGAAATCAAGCCCGATTGTAGCGTAGATGACATTCATAATATGTCTACTTTCATTGTCTGTGGTGGCATCCAAATTTCAGATCAATGGACCCGACCGATGCAGGTTGCTTTAAGAAAAGTAACGACACAACGCAATATCATTGTGGGTGCAATTTGTACTGGTAGTTATCTGCTAGCCAAAGCCGGATTATTAAATGGATATAAATCCACTATCCATTGGGAAAATATGGCGAGTATGCGTGAAGAGTTTCCAAACGCTCATTTTACTGATGACCTATACCAGATAGATCGTGATCGTTTGACCTGTGCCGGTGGGCTAGCGTCGCTTGATATGATGTTGAACCTAATTGGTAGGAAGCATGGCCCAAAATTAACAACGATGATTTCAGAACTTGCGTTATGTGAACGCATTCGTAATGCTGATGATCGTCAACGAATTCCGTTGCAACTTCATCTAGGGTCAAATCAACCCAAGTTAACCGAAGCGGTCACCTTGATGGAAGCTAACTTGGAAGAGCCCATTAGCCTCGATGAACTATCTGGTTATGTAGGGATCTCTCGACGACAATTAGAGCGCCTTTTTCAAAAGCACTTGAGCTGTGTGCCGACCCGTTATTATCTTAACTTGCGTTTAAAAAGAGCTCGGCTCTTATTGTTACAAACCAGTAAATCGATTGTCGATATAGCCCTAGCTTGTGGCTTTATTTCCGCTCCTCACTTTAGTAAATGTTATCGCGATATGTTTGGTATTCCGCCTCGAGATGAACGGCGCAAGTAGTTTGTATCCTCAGTAGTTAAGTCATACTTTAACTAACCTGTTAACAAGGAAATTACCTAAAGATGCTTATAATAAAACTTACAATTAAAAACTAGCTTATATCGAAAGATTCAATTGTCCATCCCTACTTTTAAAAAATAAACAGTCCAAACATTAATGCCTAACCTACAATTAAACTAAGCATTTGTTAAAAACTGCAAGGTCGATGGCGCAGACCTTGCAGTCAGTATGTTCTACCAGGGTAAGGAGAAGGTTTTGACGTTGGTATAACTATTCATTGCTTCGATAACCCCTTCTTTATATCCCAGACCAGAATCTTTAATACCACCAAATGGTGACATTTCAATCCGGTAGCCAGGTACTTCCCAAATATTAACCGTGCCCGTTTCTAGCTCGTTGATAAAACGAATAATATCGTCCATACGGTTAGTGCAAACGCCAGAAGACAAGCCAAATGCTGTCGAGTTAGCGACTTCAATCGCGTGATCAATATCACGGACTCGAATAATAGGAATGGGGGGTCCAAAAGTTTCTTCCATAACCAGTTCACAATCAGCAGGAACGTGATCAAGAACTGTGGGTGAGTAAACCGCTCCTTCACGAACATTACCGTAAAGTAATTTTGCGCCTTTAGCGATTGCATCGTTAACACGATTTTGGAACAGAATCGCCGACTCTTCATTAATAACAGTACCAACATCAGTATCAGGATCCATTGGATCACCATACTTTAATTTAGCGGCTTTTTCAGCTACCAGTGCTGCAAATTCATCTGCAACTGAATCAATACACAGGACGCGTTTAACCGCAGTACAACGCTGGCCAGAGTTCTTCGTGCCACCTGCTATAGCCATGTCTGCTGCTTTATCAAGGTCAGCATCGTCCATAACAATTAGAGGTGCGTTACCACCAAGCTCTAATATTGTTCTGCGATAGCCTGCGTTTTCAGCAATGTATTTACCCACCCCTACACTGCCAGTGAAGGTCACTAAGGAGATATGCTTATTAGTAATCATTTCATCACCAAAATCTGAAGGCATACCCGTAATAATAGATAACATTTCAGGGGGTAACCCACACTCGTAACAAATGTCGGCTAACAATAAAGCAGTAAGTGGTGTTTGCTCCGTTGGTTTTGCAACCATGCAGTTATTGGTCGCAATTGAAGGTGCGATTTTATGCGAAATCATGTTTAACGGGTGGTTGAATGGCGTAATGGCGGAAATAGCGTTAAGCGGCTCACGTTGGGTGAATATCTTTCTCTTTTTCCCATGTGGCGTCAAATCACAAGAAAAAATCTGACCATCATCTTTAATACAAAGCTGACCCGCTAACGAGTAAACGTCAAATGCACGTCCCACTTCGTAGATGCTATCCTTCTTGCTTAAACCACATTCAGCAGTGATCAAATCAGATATTTCTTCTTTGCGCTCAACGATGGTGTGCGCAATTTTAGTCAAAATCTGTTGACGTTCGTAACGAGTCAGCTTTGGCTTATAGGCTGCAGCAATATTAAATGCTTCTGCTACTTGCTCACGGCTAGCGCGAGGTACAGTACCCACTAGTTCATTATTAAAAGGGTTGAATACTTCAATCACCCCATCTGCAGCGCCATCAACCTTTTTACCAGCAATACGCATTTTTTCATGTCTAATAGTCATTCAAATTCCTAGCGAAAGTTTTTTAAAAAATAATGGGCATGATTGATTGTTGGTTCATTTCGAAAATCAATCATACCTGATCAATCATTACTCAACGTGATTGAGAGCAACATTGAAAATATCAAAGTTTCTTAATTGATGGGTCGCGTCAAGGTTAGTTGCAGGACGACTGAAAACTAAAGGAACCGTTTGCTCTGTAACACCACCGTGTGAACGTAAAGGAACGGTTAATCCTGAAAGGTCATGTCGTGATGCCGTTGTACCCAAAACCGTGTCTTTTTCTGACGTTAGAATCAGATCACCCATACGGTCATAGGCCAATTCGAATTCATCACAACCTGCTTGATTAGTGAAAACATGTTCCATTCCAGGGATCGCTTTCAGTTCAGAAATAATATGACCCACATCAGCATCATCTGCCAGGTAAACAGTCGCATACGAGCCTAAAGCACCGTGGTGTACGACGTATGGATCCGTGATTGGCAAAATAACACGAGCTTCTGCAGGAGATAGGATACGATCCATTTCGTCTTGCAGGTAAATGACTTTTGGATCACCCGCATCATCATGTTTAGCGTTCATGCCATGGTCTGCTGTTAACGCAACAACGGCGCCTAATGCGTCCAGTTTAGCCCAATAACTATCCATCATAGAATAAAATGAATTAGCACCTTCACTACCGGGTGCAAATTTATGCTGGATGTAATCAGTGGTTGATAAATACATCAGATCGGGGCGAACCGTTTCCATCAATTTAACGCCAGCAGCAAAAATGAACTCAGATAACTCGGCACTATAAACTGAAGGCACTTCCATTCCGACCATATCAACAACGTTTTCGATACCATTTTCAGCTAAAGTCACCTCATCAGATTTTTCGGACGAAAAACAAATTGCACCATTTTCACCAAACACTAATTCGTTACCCAATAATCGACGCAGTTTGTCCTTTGCAGTCACAACAGCCACCTTGGCGCCTTGGTCTTGAAAAGCCTTAAAGATAGTCGGCGTTCGCAGCAAATGCGGTTCGTTCATCATCACTTCTTGATCATTTTCTCGGTCATAGTAAAAATTACCACAAATACCATGAACCTTGGGCGGAACACCGGTCACGATAGAAATATTATTAGGGTTGGTAAAGCTTGGAACAACACAGTGTGCGCGCAGATCAGAACCGAGACCTTCAACCACTTTTTTTGTCCAAGGCATAACACCAGCTTCAATTGCTTTTTCGATGTAATCAGGTTCTGAACCATCAATACACACCACAACACGTGGTCTAGTTGGCCATTGATAGCTCCGCCCGTTGACGTCAACTGCTGATTTGTCTGAATTCATAAGACTTAGTATCCAAAGATTAAATTGTGATAAACAACTATAACCTGTTATTTCTCATCAGGTTAATCGATATAATGAATGATTTGTATTGGCAGTATCTATAGATATTTCAGGTATACAGGCTTTTGAGACCATTGTGACAGACAATAAATGTTGCATGCTGATATAAGTGCGTGGCTTATTCTTTCCTAGTCGACTGAATCATTTCGAGGAAGGCATCGGTGACTCGTAAACTTCGACGTTCTTTGAGGCACACCACATATTCATCGAGTGTTAAATCGGCATCACTGACTATTAAAGGGCGTAAACGAGAGTCAGCTGATAACTCTGTTTCAGCCACAATACCAACGCCAAACCCCGCTGCAACGGCTTCACGAACCCCTTCTCGTCCAGTAATTTCCATGACACTTTTAAGTACACCCCCAGAAAATGCAACGGTTTCTTCAAATAAAGAACGTGTGCGCGAGCCCTTTTCACGTAGGATAATTTTCTGACCCAATAACTCTTCCATGGTAATCGTTCGCCGATCGGCCCAAGCATGATCTTGATTCACAAAGGCTAATAACCGGTCGGGTGCGAGCGGAATGAAATCGAGCCGATCATCTCCTTCTGGAATATTGGGGAGTACAGCAACATCACAGCGCCGCGATTCGAGCCAAGACATCAGCTGTTTAGAATTACCATATTGTATGGATATGTTGATGCCCGGAAACAACCGTTGAAATTGAGCCAGCAAAGGAGTGACTATATAGGGCGAATCAGCTGCAACCATTAACTGACCGGATGTTAAAGCACGAGCGGACTGCAACAGTAACTCGACTTCCTCTTCATAACGAAAAAGATGACGTGTAATACCATAGGCCGATTGTCCAATATCGGTTAATTCGATACGACGACCCAGACGCACAAATAATTTAATCCCGTAACGTTCCTCTAACTCTTTAACCTGACCGGAGAGCGTGGGTTGGGTAATATGCAAAGCTTCCGCAGCCTTGGTAAAACTGCCATGGGTTGCAACCGCATGAAAAGACCTTAAGTGCGCGTGCGATATTGGCACAATCTATTCCAACCATATGATATATCGATTTGATGAATACTAGTCAACAGCGGTATAAATGGCAAATAAATTTAACTAGAAGCCTAATGAAGGCTAAAACTTGGTAATAAAATGACAACTGCAAAAAAAGCAAGCTCCCCCACGGGTGACCCTTTCCTCCTAACTCCGGGGCCCTTGACGACTTCACCATCAGTAAAGGAAGCCATGTTGCATGACTATGGTTCAAGAGATAATACCTTTATTGAACTAAATGCCAACATGCTCGAGAGCTTGATCAATATCGTAAACGGCCAAGGCACTCACGTCAGTGTTCCATTACAGGGTAGTGGTTCTTTTGTAGTTGAGGCAATGATTGGAAACTTTGTACCCGCTGACGGCAAAGTATTGATCTTAGTCAACGGCGCTTATGGTAAGCGTATTGTAAAAATGTGTGATTACTACAAGCGGCATTACATTGTTCAAGAAACGCCCGAAGACGTACCTGTTGATGCAGTTCAGCTTGATAAAACATTAGCGGCTAATGCCGATATTACTCATGTTGTTGTGGTTTATTGTGAAACAACTTCTGGAATTTTAAATCCCCTTAAAAAAGTTTCAGACGTCGTGGCTAAACATAAGCGAGGGCTCTTAATTGACGCGATGAGCGCATTTGGTGCACTGCCATTAGACACTAAAGAAATTACCTTCGACGCCGTCGTTGCATCCAGCAACAAATGCTTGGAAGGAGCGCCTGGATTAGGTTTTTGTATTGCGAGTGAATCAGCAATGGTAAAAACTGAAGGTAACTCACCTTCATTAGTGCTCGACCTTTATGATCAGTGGAGAGCCATGCAAAAAACCAAACAATGGCGTTTTACACCACCTACACATGTAATATTAGCCTTTGCACAGGCTATTAAAGAATTTGAAGCAGAAGGCAACGTCTCAGGCCGCGGTGGCCGATATCGTGACAACCATGCTGTTTTGATTTCGGGTATGCGTGACATGGGCTTCAAAACTTTATTACCTGATGCGCTTCAAGCACCCATTATTGTTACCTTCCACATGCCGACTAATCCAGAATTTGATTTTGATCAGTTCTATGATGGTTTGCGTGATCAAGGTTATGTTATTTACCCTGGCAAGTTAACCGTCGCGAATAGTTTCCGTATTGGTTGTATTGGTCGCCTTGGTAAAGAACAGATGGAAGGTGCGCTTGGTGCCATTAAAGGCATGGTTGAAACATTTGGTATTAGCCAAATTAGTTATGACTAACCTAGTATTTATACTCCAGTCTGCTCGCGTTATAATGAGTAGGCTGATTAATTTTTGAACCATCATATAATTGTCAAACACACAAATTTTTCCATACCCTAGAAAAATTAACGTCCCTTATTCGAAAAACTATAAATTTTAACAACGCCCTAAATGAGATTCAAACATGTCAGCCCCAATTCCAGATCGTGCTAGTGCCGTTATCATCGGAGGCGGTGTCATTGGCGCCAGTGTTGCTTACCACCTAGCGAAACAAGGTTGGACCGATGTTGTGCTCCTAGAGCGCAAGCAATTTAGCTGTGGTACAACCTGGCACGCAGCAGGTCTTGTTGGCACAATGCGTGCAAACGAATCCCATGCAAAGCTATGTGAATACTCCATGGCCGTATTAAAAGAACTTGAAGAAGAAACCGGTCAGTCAACGGGATTTAAACAAGTGGGCTCATTAACTATCGCGCACAGCCAAGCCCGCTTTGAAGAAATAAAACGTATTGCCGATATGAATAATGCATTTGGTATTACCCAAGTTGACATGGTGACACCAGAAGAAGCGAAGGCAATTTATCCATTTCTCAAGTCAGACGATTTACTCGGTGCCTGCTGGGTTGCACAAGACGGCACTGCCAGCCCTGTCGATGTCACGATGTCTTTTGTTAAAGGTGCACGCGGGCGTGGGGTCAAATGTATCGAGGGTATTACCGTGACTGATGTTACATCATCAAATGGTGCCGTCACCGGTGTCATGACTGACCAAGGTCCAATTGTGGCGGATTTTGTTGTCAACTGCGGTGGTTTGTGGGCCCGAAATTTGGGCAAGATGTCAAATGTTAGCATTCCACTTCATGCTTGCGAACACTACTACGCAATTACAGAAAAACAAGACAATATACCGAATGACTTACCCGTATTAAGAGATCATGATCGCTGCGCTTACTACCGTGAGGATGCGGGTAGTCTTTTAGTCGGCGCCTTTGAAAAGCATGCCGTTGCTTGGGGCCAACAAGGTGTTCCCAATGATTTTGCTTTTGAAGCAATCGAAGGCCATATGGATGAGCAGTTAATGCCCGTTTTAGAAGATGCCATGGAGCGCTTACCCTTCTTGCAAAATGTCGGATGGCGTAAATTTTTCTGTGGGCCTGAAAGCTTTACGCCAGATGATCAATTTCATATGGGAGAAGCCCCCGAATTAAAAAACTATTATGTGGCCTGCGGTTTAAACTCTGTCGGCATTCAAACATCAGGTGGCTTGGGTCGCGCATTGGCTGAGTGGATGCACAAAGGTCATGCACCAATGGATCTATGGGGCAATGATATTCGTCGTATGTTTCCATTTCAGTCGACTCAAAACTACATTGAAGAACGGGTCACAGAATCACTCGGTCTACTCTATGAAAATCACTACCCTTACCGTCAAATGACTACATCACGTGATATCCGTCACTCACCTATTCATGAAAAATTGGCTTCACACAATGCTTGTTTTGGTGAAAGTGCCGGTTGGGAGCGTCCAAACTGGTACGCCCCTAAGGGTGTCGATCCAAAGTATGAATATAGTTTTGGCAAACAAAATTGGTTTGAATACAGTGCAGCAGAACATAGAGCGGCTCGTGAAAAGGTCGTAATGTTTGACCAAAGTTCATTCTCTAAATATTTAGTTCAAGGCAGAGATGCTTGCAAAGTGTTGCAGCGAATCTCAAGTGCTAATGTCGATGTTGAGCTAGGTCGAATGGTCTATACCCACTGGCTCAATGATCGAGGTGGTATCGAAGCTGACTTAACAGTCACACGATTAGCTGAAGACCAATATTGGATTGTCAGTGGTGCTTCACAAACCATCAAAGACTTAAACTGGCTAGATCGAAATATTGCTGACAATGAATTCTGCTGCGTGAGTGACATCACCAATGCTTGGGCTGTATTTGGTGTTCAAGGGCCTGATAGCCGAGCTCTACTAAGCGACACTCTTAATCATGACATGACAACCGAAAGCTTTGGTTTTGGTTCATTTCAGTCAATTGAGCTCGGTTCAACCCGAGGTTATGCAGCTCGCGTCTCTTATGTTGGTGAGCTAGGTTGGGAACTCTATGTGCCAGTTGACCAAGCGCGTCATGGTTTTGATTACTTATGGGATAAAGGCCAGTCGCATGGTCTAACTTTAGCTGGAATGCACGCTTTAGATTCATGCCGAATGGAAAAAAAGTTTGTTCATTATGGTCATGATGTTGCCGAAACCGATACGCCTTTAGAATGTGGCATGGGTTTTGTTTGTGATTTTAATAAGAGCGATCACTTCATCGGACGTGATGCAATCTTAAGGCAAAAAGAGTCGCGATCATTTATGAAAAAACGTCTCGTTCAGTTCTTACTTGAAGACCCCGAAGCGATGCTCTACTCGCATGAACCGATTTTACGTGATGGTAAAATAGTTGGTCATTTAACCTCTGGCAACTACGGTCATACGCTAGGGGCTTCTGTCGGGTTGGGTTATATCGAAGTTGAAGATGACATCTCTGCGGATTATCTGGCATCTGGTAAGATTGAAATCAATGTAGCGGGTGTGACAATTCCAGCAAAAGCTAGTTTAGTCGCACAGTACGACCCCAAAGCAAAACGAATGCGCGATTGAGTGAGTCATTGCCCCAGGGCTTAAGCCCTGGAAATCAAACTTTAGTTATTAATCGTTATCCGTTAATCCAGCACCAGCCCCAGCTCTTGATTCCTCGGTAGCAGGTGCATAGGTCCTAAATGCTAGCTGATCAACTATTTTCCATGCTTCGCTATCGATGCTGTAGGACAAGGTCGATGGCAATTGCTCTGGCAAGGTGTCAAACGTTTGCTGGCAACTGACAAACTCAGTTTTATCTAACCACAGATCCTTACGATCACCTTCGATTCGAATACCATTACCATAACAACTGAGCTTGACGTTGGCCCAGCTGATAGTAATAACCATGTTATGACTTCGCGTTGCCTGCCCAATAGTTGCAGCCAACAGAATTGGATAGGCGGCAGATACTAAACTGATCGTGTGACCATTGAGTAAGAACTTAGCTCGATCCGCTATCGCAGCACCAGTAATTATGGGGCAAAGAGTTTGATCGTTGGCTTGCCAGTGCGCATTTATCGAATCAGAACCAATGATAGGTTTAAATTGCTCATAGTCCTTACCTTCAATATTTTGCAGGTGGCTCAACATCAATTCAGGGCCCGGTAAATCAAAGGCGGCCAACCAGCGAGCCGCTTTACCCGCCTCCTCTGCTAGCCCCCAGTGCAAACCCACAGCCCGGGCCACTTTTCGGAAGTAACCTTCTATTTCGACCAAAGTCTGCTTTTGTTTCATTTGATGGGTTTGTCGCTATCAAGCCAACACGGGAATTTTACGAGCGAGTAATTCATCAGGGTGAGGACAATCTTGGTACATGCAAATTCTGACCCAACGATCAGAACGAGGGTCGAATTTTGTCGCACCAAAAAATGACAACTTACAACGAAGAAGATCTATTGGCAGCATATCCGATGCTATAACGTTGTCCTGTACTTCAGCATAAGGCCTATTTTTTAAATTCTGCACTCTACGAAGCGTGTGACGATGTTCTGGATGCGCTAATAAAAAATCAGCAATCGGTTTTTGATCTGAATGGGTTTCAGTCCAGCCTAATAGTGTTTTATTCAATTGACTAATATAAAAGCCTATGCCGTAGGGCGATTCATATTCTTCACCCGGCTCATTAAATCGTTCACCTACTCGAGGCTCAAGCTTTTCTGCGGAGGTGTACCAAAAACGTGCCTGACTTTCTGGTTGATCAAAGTCGATTGACAGGGCCCACTGGCATTGCAGGTCAAGAATATTCAAAGTCTCAGCGACTGTCATTGAGCCATCAATAATAAAACTTAGGTGCTCGTCTGCATCCATACAACCCGTCAAATCATCAACTAATTCACCATAAGGCTCCAGAATTAATGATACGAGTTGTTCCTGACCCTCAAGGCTCAAATGTTGCTCAGCCCACTGATAGAATCGATCCCAAGGGTAATCAAAGTTGAGGTTTTCAGTGCTAATATAAACCGACATTTTTTCCAAATCATCACCCAGTGAAGCCAATTTTTCTAACTGGATTTTATGTACCGTATTCCAGTTAGAAAAATTAAACTTAGCCCGCTCAAAGCTGGTCACAAACTCGGTGACTTCTGCTGCGCTGGCTTTATTAACTGCACGAACTCGAGCAATCGCTTCTTCGCGTGCCATCATCCAATTATTAATCAATGCAGGGTGATTAAATAAAAATGGGGCCATACCAAGTCCAGTGGAATTTCCGACTCCAATACGCTTTCTAAGATCTGGCGCAATAACAGCAGCTTTATCACCACCAACCGATTGAGCAATATGCTCTACTAAGTCAATTGCAAATGCACGGGTCAACCAAACTGACAACAATTCAGCTTGAAACGGGCCACTCAGTTCGGGTCTATCACAAATGGTCAACCGATCAGCTGCACCGAATTTTCCAGAACCATAAACGGCTGTTGTTCTAACCAAATATCCGACAGATTCCAACTGCTCTCGATCGGGTTGTTCACCAATTGAAAGCTTTTCGATAACATGATTCCACAATCGCACTGAACGATTCGCGCGTGATAGACTTATCTCAGAGTCACTTATACGACCCGCTTCCTGTTTCGGCACATTTTTTTCTAGCCGATCTAAATCCGCAGTGGTGGGGACCCCATCAAATAAAGTAAAGGTAGCATCCCAGGCCGTAGCAATGACTCGATCAGACCGCATTTCATCGGGTAAATAGTGCGAAAAAGCGACTAAAGAATAGGTTCGAACAGGACCGATAACGCTATAGACAGCGCGGCCAAAACCATCGCCATCAACTTCCCAAACTGGCTTATCAAAAGTCCATTGCTCATTTTTTAATCGGCGCAACAAAGTGCGCATGAAAGATAGTCGCGTTTGATGAAAACTGCCCATGCGTGCGAGACGCATGACAACTTCAGCCGGGCGTCTAAAATTAGCGGCTTCAGGCACGGGATTTTGATCGGTACAGTTCATTTTTTTACCCCTTCATTTAGACTAAAAGGCTAACTAAACACTATCATCACAACATACTACTTGGGCCCAAAGTTTTCGTCAAAAAAACTCAACCAATTATTTCCCATAATTTTAGCAGTATCCTGCGTATCAAAGCCCACTTCGAGTAAGCCCTGCTCTACATTAGAAAAATCACGGTTATCGTTAAACCAAGGTGGCATGTCAGGAAAACCCGCATTGGATGCCGAGCCTTCACCATAATCAATTTTTTTGGTCCAGCGGCCTACTCGCATCCATTCAACCACTGAGTCAGGATGGTCTTGGCATAGGTCTGAACCTATCCCAATATTATCAACCCCCATCTTATCCGCACAGTTGGCTATCATTTGGCAAAAGCTTTGCAAGCTGCAATCTCCTTTTCCCTTAAGATGATGCGGGTACATACTAAACCCAAGCATACCGCCTGTTTCACCCAAACCTTTTAGAATAGCATTTGATTTATTGCGCAGCGCTGGCGCCCAGAAGTTGGGATTCGCATGGCTAACCACTATCGGTCTGGCACTAAACTCTATGGCTTCTAAGGTAGATTGTTCAGCCGAATGACTCATATCGACCACTAAGCCGACACGATTCATTTCTTCAATCACTTGCTTGCCCATGCGGGTAATACCAGTGTCATTTTCTTCGTAGCAACCTGTTGCTAACAGCGACTGATTATTATAAGTCAACTGCATGAACCGAGCACCGAGGGTATGTAATATTTCAACTAAACGGATATCGTCTTCCATAGGGGATGGATTTTGGAACCCATAAAATATAGCGGTACGGTTGGTTTCGTGCGCCAAACGCACATCGTCACCCGTCTTGCCGTGAAAAATCAACTCAGGAAACTGTTCAAAAAAACCATTCCATTGCTCTATATTGGCAACCGTTTCGCGGAAATTTTCGTGATAAGCAATCGTGACATGAACAGCATCGACGCCACCTTCACGCATTTGTTTAAAAATCTCTTCCGACCAATTAGCATATTGCAATCCGTCGATTCGATAGCTCATGTTACTCATACTTGCCCTGTACTTTCACATTAAAGCAATGACTGCTTGTTAATGAATGTTTATCTAGGAACATCTATTCTGGAAGACCTGAACTGATGTAAGACGTTTTGACATGAGTATAAAACTCTTTGGCGTACGAACCCTGCTCACGTGAACCATAAGAACTCTCACCACGACCACCAAAAGGCACGTGGTAGTCAGTGCCCGCAGTCGGTAGGTTAACCATTACACAGCCTGTTTTGGCATTACGACGGAAATGCGTTGCCCGCGCCAAATTAGTTGTAATGATTCCAGCAGTTAATCCAAATCGAGTATCGTTCACTGTACTGAGCGCTTCTTCATATGAACTGACTTTAATAACACAGGCCATCGGCGAAAATAACTCTTCGCGGTTAACTTGCCAATCGTTGCTCGTACCGGTAAAAACCGCTGGGGTCATAAAGTAGCCTTCAGTAGCACGCTCAACACGCTCGCCACCACAACGGTGTTCACCACCTTCTCGCTTAGCCAATTCGATATTTGCCAAGTTTTGAGTTAATTGAACTTCGCTCGCAACAGGCCCAATTTGTGTGCCTGCTTCAAGCGCGTGGCCAACTACCATCGCTTCGGCACCAGCAACCAAACGATCAACAAATTCATCATGAATGGATTCATGGACAACCAACCGCGACGACGCCGTACATTTTTGACCCGTACTACCAAAGGCACCCCCTAGCGCACAGGCAATAGCAGTATCAAGATTCGCATCATCCATCACGGCTAAAGCATTTTTAGAGCCCATTTCAAGCTGGAGTTTAGTGAAGTTACCGACCGCTGTTTTGGCAATTTCTCGCCCCACGGGTACCGACCCAGTAAAGCTAATGGCATTGACCATTGGACTTTCAATTAGCTGCTGACCCAAATGACTACCAGAACCCATAACTAAATTAAACAAACCTTTCGGTAAGTCCTGCTTTTCAATTATACGTGTTAGAGCAACGGCTGAAGCGGGTACGATATTGGCGGGCTTCCAAATAACCGCATTACCAAAAGCCAGTGCTGGGGCAATCTTCCATGCCGCAGTGGCCGTCGGAAAGTTCCAAGGTGATATGATAGCGACAACGCCAACAGGCTCGCGGCGCACATCGACTTCGATACCATCACGCGTAGACTCAGTATTTTCGCCCATTTGGCGTAATACTTCAGCTGCATAATAAGTAAAAAACTGACCCGCACGATAGACCTCACCCTTACCTTCAGGCTGAGTTTTGCCCTCTTCACGAGCCAGTAGCGTACCGAGCGCTTCACAATTCGCAATCAACTCGTTGCCAATATTCATTAGGGCGTTGTAACGTTTTTCGAGACCTACTTTTGCCCATTCGATTTGAGCTGATCGGGCTGCATCCAGTGCACGATCGAGCTGAGACCTGTCAGCTTGCGCATACATGCCGATAATATCAGACAGGTCGGATGGGTTAATGTTCGCAACTTCACTAGCGCCAGCAATCCACTCGCCAGCAATAAAGTTATAGTTGTTATTGGTCATGGTTTCTCTCTGAGTATTGTCACAAAATTTTTATCGTAAGTTACAGACAAGATAAAAGACCCCTGTTAGTCAGTCAATCGTAATTTGTTGAGTATCCATTCAACATAACTGAATCTTGGATTAGTTTGTTTGATTCGGTGCAACAAAGACTACCGAAGGTCAAAGCAGCGCTATGTTTTTAAATTGGCAAACTCGAGGTGAGGGATTTAAGCGCAGTAGAGAAGAAAACCAACCAACAGATTAACCCTAAAATAACCAAAAGACGCTATTGCAAACAGCAGATTTATAGTCTGAAGTGAAAGCAGGAAAATGAAACAACTTCAATTTTAACCCGGAATAGTCTCTCAGCCAGGAGAAAAAAGGTATCGAGCCACAAGGGTTTGAAAAATCTTTTGGGGGGTGAGTCCTACCACTCAAATTAGAATTGATCATCCATCAACCTCATCAATGCGACGGCCCAATTCAGTTAAAACCAACGACAACTGTTTTATATAGATATTTAACAATATCTAACATTTTTAGTACCACCTACGATTCAGCTTTTTTGATTACGACCCAGACCTTAGTTTTCACACCTTGACCGTTACCCGTCCAGCTAACCGCCAAATATTGAAGGATAACAAGTAAAATGTTGAACTGAAATTACGCGAAAATTCTGTACGTATAGACAAAACATTATTTATCATTGATGATACTGTTAATATGGCCCTTTTAGAGCGGTTTAGTAGAATTATTGGTATTAGGCATCAGAGCAATATGATATTGGAAAAAGCAATATGAAACGACGCGTGGTTGCATTGGCAACAATGAAAGGTGGCAGCGGCAAAAGTACTGCTGCATTATGTCTGGCTGCACATTGGTGGAATGTAGGGCGCAGTGTCGCGGTTATTGACGCTGACCCTCAACGATCTATACTACGATGGCAATCATCTGGAAAAATTTTGAGTGCGTTGGAATGCATTGGCGCTGATGAAAGTAATATCCACAAGACTATAACAGACTGTCTCGATCGCGGCATTGAACGTATTGTCGTCGACACCCCAGGCTTTCGTGCACCTGTTACGGAAATTGCCATCGCCATGGCCGGTCTATGCTTGATTCCCGTTCGGCCATCACCTGTAGACTTTGAGGTCGCCGCCGATAAAGTTGAAATGATTGCAAAAATGCAAGCTGCAGGCAGCGAAGGGCCAATTTCATACCGTTTCTTATTGACCCAAATAATCCAAGGCAGTGTCATCTCACGCCATATGCGCAACGAAATGATAGCCGCTGGGTATCCCCTATTAAATGCCAAGATGAACCATCGCGTCGCCTACGCTGAGGCAGCCCTTGGTGGCTCAACACCAACGCTAGAGCAACCTCATGGTAAGGTAGCCAGAGAGATTAAAGAGCTAGCCGAAGAAGTCGACGAATTTTTGGAGTAACAGGCGATTATGAGCAAAAAATTACCTGGCCTGAACCGCCGTGCCCCGAAAATTTTTGATGCCGCTGAGTCTCAGACAAAGTCCATACCTGAACCCCGCGCTAAATCGAAACCACGTTCAGGGCCAACGAAAAGAAAAAAAACAATCCTCATTGTCGAGAAATTATCCTTTGATCAGGAGGAACGCATTGAGAACGAAGACCTATTACCAGAAAGTAGCACAGTAGAAATTGATCAACGCGTTGCAAAGGCTATGATAATTGTCGGTCAGCGCAGTAACTGGGCCATGGCAGGGGGGATGTTACCAATCCCAATGATTGATGCCGCCATTATAATCGGGGTTCAATTGTCAATGGTGAAAAAATTAAGTGCCCTTTATAACGTCCCATTTCATCGAAATCGTGCTCACGCCATAGTCATGGCGCTAATTGGTGGATTGCTTCCCTACATGGCAGGTGCCGGGTTGGCCAGTCTGTTGGGGAAATCAATACCCGTGTTGGGATGGGGCATCAGTATAGCGGCAGTTTCAATCTTAGCAGGAGCAACCACGCATGCCACCGGCGTGGTATTCATCCAACACTATGAGAGCGGAGGGACACTGTTTAATTTTGATCCAGCCGCAACCCGAGATTTTTATAGACAAGAATTCGAAAACGCTCGACAGAAAAAAACTCCTGCAGCCTAACTGTTATCATGCCTCTGTTCATTCATACTCGTTTGCAAAAAATTTACCTGCCAACGTTTGAGCTTTTTCTCTCTCTGAAGATGTCATTTTTTCTCAATGCTGTCGTGAGCTACGCTACCACATCGAGACCCCTGTGAGGTCGCAATGTTGTGACACCTGTGAACGAGTGTGTGGGTTGCGTATAAAATCGTATAATGGATAGCAGCAATGTCTTAAGCCTCCTCATCCGTTGATGTATGTTTTACACAACTGTCACAGATATAAATTACGGGGACTATTACAGGAATTAGTTTTACCGAGGTGAAAAGTAGGGCTGAAACAATAAATTAAATACTCTCTGTGGAGACGAAAACCCCGAACAGTTCGGGGTTTAATGTTATCAGCCATAAAAAGTAGATAATTGCGTTTATAAATCTACTGTTTTAACATATTCCACATTAGCGAAAGTCGTAGGACGAAGCGCTTCGGTAGCACCAGTTTGTTCACCACCGGTGTCACCCATAAATAACTTAGCACCATCTTGAATTCCAATTATAGTATATTCGACTTGTCCAAACTCTTCTGCACCCGCCGTCGTGTTGGTAAGATCTATCTCTGTCACGTTAGTAAGCGTAATAACGACACCATCTACCGTGACCGTCTGATTTGGCAAATGGGCTCCCAGTTCAAACGAATCCGTTTCTGTTGGGTCTTGAGTTAACATATCTAACGCATCGCAGTTTGTATTTCCATAGGCCGATAGAACATTGGTTATTGTACTATCTTCATTAAAAGTGCTTGATAAACCTAAAGACACGCCGTCAGCTGCAACACAGAAAACCCAATTGCCGATAAGATCCGACTTGGTCAGCGCTAAACCAGCACTACTTCCAGTACCACTCGAACCGCTGCCCCCACAAGCAAACAGTATCATCGAGCCCATAAGTACTGCGGCTGCTTTAATGAAACCAAATTTCGGTTTCATTTGTGTTTTAAGTAATGTTAAATTTGTATAGTAACGATTTAAAATTGTTAAGTTCTCATTTGAACGCATGATTGTCTCTTGGGTTTATAAAATTAATTTTCACTGACCACTATAATTAACAGCAAAGTGAATCACGACTGTTTGACTGATATATATAAGCAAGTGTTTTTATTACTTCTCATATAAAAAACACTTGGAAAATTACGTCTTTTTTACCTATTTATAACACTCTAAACCCTAATAATAATACTCCACTCGATAACTAGATAATAGTAATTATTTAACAAAAAAATTAAATGACCATCACAGGGATCGAAAACTTGAGTTATTCATAAAGGGTCACACAATTTATATGGCAAGACTACAGGCGGTTAATTTTAAAAGATAATAAAAAATTGAACCCTTATTGATCGGTTTACCTTTTAAACTAAAGATAGATTAATAGTACGCAAAGTTTGGCATTTAGGCGGCGTGGTCGTAACTACCGCATTACGATATGTTTTGCTTGGTCATAAAAGCATAACAAAAAAATTTCCACAAAGGGCTACTGCTATAAACAGATTAAAAGGGAACGCTCTGCGCTGGGCAGCAATCAATATTTTGGGGTTTTACGGTCGGATTAGCGAAACAGCCCAGCGCTAAAGCAGTCTGTCCGTCAACCATAACGATGAGGATTTTTTACTTCATATTTTGCGCAGCAATCACTATTCACACTGAAATAGTAGAGTCTGATTTTATAATAATTTTTTACCGTCAAATATTAAAATTTCTAGGGCTGAAATATCAACTTCTTCAATACAGGCTAGGTTGACTCGCATCTGTCCAGGTGACCGAAGTGTTTCGTTGTGAGTGTATATTCCGCAGGTTTTACAAAAATAATGTTTCGCTACTTTATTATCAAATTGGTAAAGGCCAATATCGATGGCATGAGCTTCAATTTTGAGGGCTTCTGCGGGGATGACCTCAGCCGACATAATCGCACCTTTGCGGGAACAGATAGAACATGTGCAACGCAAACCTTTTTGAATGTCTTCGCCTTCGTATGAAAATTTTATAGCCCCACAATGGCAATTGCCTTCATAGTGATGTGTCATAGTTGCCCCTCAAATTTTTAAAACACTGGATTAATTTAAACATCAACTTTTACCGCTGTAAATAAAAAGCGATTGACGCAAAAAAAGAAACTCTCTGTTTTTGATAGGTCTTGGATTTGTTTCATCCACAACGCTGCTTCTTCATTAGAAATAACGTTGTTTTTTACTGCATAACTTGAAAAATACGCCAGCATGCCGGACGAAAAATTGACCTCTGAATAGCTGGTATTCAAAATCGGTATAGCGGTTGTTTTAATCGCACTGAAGTTTAACTTTTTAAGCAGGGGAATAAGCTTAACGGGCAGGTTGGGGCTGGACACTGTAGCGTCCCAAGCATCAAGAATTTTACGCGTCATGACTTCATCTGGGCTATTGAGGACCACGCCTCGCCAATCAGTTTCAATGATAGCAACACGCCCACCGGGCTTCATTACACGGCGCAATTCAGACAGTGCAACTTCAATCTCATCGACATACAGTAGCGTTTGAATACAGCTGGCAGCATCAAAACTGTTGTCAGCGAAGTCAAGCTGAGTAATCGAGCCCTGCTGTAACTGAACGTTTGTCATTTCAGAGCAGCGTTTTTTTGCCAGTTCAAGCATGTCATTACTAAAATCAACGCCAACAATTCGACCTTGCAAACCAATTGTACTGGACATGTCGTGTACCAACAGCCCTGTACCACAGCCAACATCAAGCACCTGTTCGCCTGCGCGCAATGCGAGTGCCTCAAGAGTTTGATTTCTTTGTCGCACTATTTCAGGTGTTTGGTAGCTAAGTTCAATGTTTTGAGCCGCTTTTTTATCATAGATGATCATCGGTTCACTCGCTGTGGGTATCAAACTTGATCAATTCAGTTAGTACTAGGCTGGGTTATTCGCTTGATCACCCAATCAAATCATTAGTTTTATGTGTTCGAATAATCACCTTAAAGGCTTAGTTCAAGCCCCTGCCTGTAGTAATCAGCGGCTTTATCTTGTTTTTTTAACTGCTCTCTAAACAATTCAGCTAAGACAAAATAGGCGGCAGGCGTTGCCTTGATACCCAAACTAGCTTCGAGATAACCCTGAGCCTTACCCCATAATTTTGCACGGATGCAGATCCGACCCAGTGCGAGCAACAAGTGTTCGTTTTCACCATAATTGGTCAACCATTTCTCTGCTTGTTGCAATTGGTTAGCGCCATCAATGGGGTTAAGTTCACCATAAATATCAATTAGTCCATCATGCCATTGTCGGTCGAGTGATGTAGAAATCAGTTCCTCTGAATCGGCAAGATGCCAGTTTGCCTTATGATAGAGACTGACACAGTGAATTAAAATATCGGCTTCAGCTCGTAAAAGTCTCGGCACTTTTTCCCAGGCCAAATCAAGAAGAGACGAATTATCAGTATTCGCGTTAATATCAAGGTAGCCTTTATAAGCGACCCTTTCCATCACTTTTAATTCGTCCTCTTTAAACAATTTTTTCTTGTGGATATCGGGAAGTAATTCTGTCAACGCGCGCCAGTCTTCTAATTGAAAATAAACTTTAGCCATGAGCCGAGTTAAGTGATCGTGCCTTGGGGCAAGGCTGCGTAAATGAATGAGTGTCACCAGTGCCTGCTCATTTTGATGGTGCGATAACTGAAGCTCGGCTTTTGTCACGCCAATTGCAATTTCAGCTTCTGGACTTACTTCAATAGCCACTTTTAGGTAACTGTCACGCAAGTCATACTTGCCCTGTTGCTGGGCAGATCTTGCTGCAGCAAGATAATGAAGCAGCGGGTTTTCACTATAATCAACCAGCTTGATCAGATTTTTTTCAGCCAGTGCAAACCGACCTTCAGCGAGGTCGATCAATCCCTGACTGAGCAACTTTCGGCTTTTTGTAAACCGGCGGCTCTGCGACTGGCGTTTGACCGACAGAGGTAAGCGAAAAATTCCAACCATGATTCTAAGCAGGAAATAGACCAATAATGCAATTATAGCGACCACAATAATACCAACCGCCAGACTGGTCTCTATCGAGTAATCACGATATTTAACCAGTAAAAAACCGGGGTCTTCCTTAATGAATAAAATAGCGCCCAACATGGTGATAATGAGTATGAGCAATCCAGTCAAAAATTTAAACATTGTCAGCTGCCTCATTAACTGCATCGGTTGATGCTGGTTTTGGTGCGACTACTTCTGGTAAATTGTTGTTCGCACTCGGTGCATTCTGGCGTTGACTTATAATATTATTTAGCAACTGGAGTGATCCGTTGATTGCAGGTTTACTGGGTTTAATCACTGATTTTTGAAGCTGCAATAATTGCGCATAAAAATCATTATTAGCAGCGTCATCCAGATCATAATATTGTTTGAATAAGCGAATGTTTTCCGCCATTAACTGACGGTACTGAAAGTCGTTTCTTTCTAAAACAGTCCATCGGGTAAGCTTCAGATTACTTTCCATAATTTCTTGTATATTAACAGTCAGCACTGCCGTATTGATTGGCTCAGCTGTGCTGCGTTTAATCGTCACTAGAGAAGTAATAAATGCCGTTATTTTTTGCTTGATGGTAGCATCAACAGAATCAGATAACCCTAATTCGGTCGGTGCCATTTGGGTATTGATGGCTTTTATACCCGCCTGATAGCCTGGTTTGATTGCCAGAATTTGCTGACTTAGTTGAGACAACAATAACGTCATACCAACTAAGTCAGGTCTGGCACGCGTTTTTAAGTTCGCTACCTCCTCACTTATTAATACTCGAACAGGTAATAGTCCAGGGTCAGCGGTTACAGCTATTTTATCACTGGCCGCTTGTAAGGTTAACGCGGCACCCTCAAAGTCGTTTTCAAGGGCCAATTTATGTTGTGCAATGCGTAACAAGTAAACCACTTCAGACAATTGCCAGTCACTGTCACTACGCCCATAAAGGTCAAATAGTTTTTCGGTTGAATCTTTCAGTTCTTGCTGCTGTTTTTGTAACTCATCAATACGTGTCTCAGAGTTACCAATGCCTGATTCCAACAAAGAGAATTGTTCATTGACCTGCTTTTTTACCCGTGTTTGCACCTGTTCTAAATTAGCTTTTTTATCAATTTGAGTGCGCAGCTCGAGCAACAAGCCTCGCTTTTCAGATTCGTTTTTTTGCTGCATTTGCCAGTAGTAAAAGGCGGCAGCCATAAGCCCAATAATTAACAATAAATTAAACACCCCAAAAAAAGGAAAACCACGCTTTACTTGGGGTGTTTTAGCCGGCTGGTTGTCCACCTGCGGGGTGTCGGACGGTTTATTTTTGTCGAGCCGGGCAGTTGCTTTCTTGGAAGGTTGTTGTTTTTGGCTGTCACTCTTTGATTGAACTGGTGTTTTACTGTCAGATGATTGGTTGGCAGAAGCCTCATCAACATTGCTATCTACAATGAATTTATCTTTAGCAGTATCCGCCTGGGCGACATCGGTCTTAACGTCATCAACCTTAATCTCATCAGAGGGTGAATTGGCTTTATTGGGTGATTTATTTTTATTGCTCATAGGTTCAGACTGTTTGCTCGCTTATCCATTTGGTAATCGCCAGTTGAATGCCTTCATCACTCGCATTTTTGGCAATAATAATGGATCCATTATGTCCCAGATTTACAGCTGATTCACGCATTCTTTCACTGATTAAAAGCCACGGTGTCTTTAATAGTTGGCGATATGAGTAGCGATCGACTGCTTCCATTGTGTTTTGCATGCCTTCAGTACTGGTGAATACAACGATCGTAGGGGAGCCTTGGTGGCATAGTTCCTGATAATGATTAGCCTCATAATAAGGCAACTGGCGACGATAAACTTCGCAATAATCGACACTGGCGTGACGGGACCGGAGTTCATCACCCAGTAAATTACGGCCCTGTTGCCCCCGGAAGATGATAATATTTTTACCCGCTACCTGTTGCAGCTTAGCCGCGGCCAATAAGCCCTCACTATTGTATAAAGTCTGGCTCTGATTGGGACTGTGAATGAGCCGAGGTGTCAAATGGCTTACCTGAGCTGCCAATGCTTGGTAGGTACTCTCACCAATGACACCAAATTCTAAATGCGACAATAATTCATCTGCTCGCATAAACTTAAAGGCACCATCAACCGCATTACGACTGACAAATAGCGCAATGTCATAATGATTGATATTTTGGCTGAGGTTTAGGTGAAATTCAGTTGGGTCACATCCGACTATCTCAATGCTGGGGAAGCTCAGAATTGTCGCGCCCTGCGATTGCAATAACTGATTTAAAACGGCCTGTTGATGGACTGGGCGCGTGTTAAGAACAACCTGCCGGCTAAGTTGCTGTGACTTAGATATGTTTGACAAGAAAGGCGTTGGTACCACCACAACTATTCGTGCAATTTAGTCAGTATTCTACCCGCACCCTGTGCCAGCAAATCTTCAGCAACTTGAATGCCAAGGCTGGCAGCCTGTTCGACAGGTCCCGTTTTTTCGGCTCGCAGTATGACACTGCCGTCAGGCTCTCCAACCAAGGCTCGTAAATAGAGTTCACCATTGTTGAGCAATGCAAAACCAGCTATAGGTACTTGACAACCACCATTAAGCGCTTCATTCAAAGCACGCTCAGCGGTTATTCGGCTGGTAGTGTCGACATCGGCTAACGGTGCTAATAATTCTTTTACTGCATCATCGTCGCTACGCACTTCGATGCCAACAGCACCCTGCCCAATCGATGGTAGGCAATCTTCGGGTTCAATAGCCGTTTTAATCCTTGCTTCGAAACCCAGTCGTTTCAAGCCCGCGCTGGCGAGAATAAGCGCATCATACTCACCCGTGTCCAGCTTGCTTAAGCGCGTGTTGACGTTGCCGCGTATCCAGTTAATTTTAAGCTTTGGATAGACCTCTAGAATTTGGCATTGGCGACGTAAACTAGACGTACCAACAATACTACCGGCAGGCATTTCGGCCAATGAGTCAAATTGATTAGAGACGAAAGCATCACGCGGGTCTTCACGTTCCATGATGACCGCAAGTTCTAAACCCGGTGGAAAAGTAACCGGCACATCTTTCATCGAATGAACCGCAATATCAGCAATGCCTTCAAGCATACCCGCTTCTAGTTCCTTGACAAACAAACCTTTCCCACCAATTTTGGCGAGTGGCGAATCAAGCAAAACATCACCTCTGGAAACCATTTTGACCAGCGTGACTTTAAGGCTGGGATACAACAAACCCAAGCGACGTGATACTTCTTCAGCTTGCCACAGTGCAAGCAAGCTACTGCGAGTTGCAATACGTAATTCGGTTAGCGATGTTTTCATAAGCCAATTATAAATTTTTGTTGCCATAAAGCGCAACACGTAATAGTGGTTATTGGTTTGTCCATAAAACTTTACAGGCTTTTAATTATTTTTCGGACATTAGCTAAATGCCGACGACTCACTTCAAGAGTCTTGTCGGTGCCGTTGAAACAGACATGGTGACCATTATTCTTAGGAATTAAACCATTCACCCGAGACAGGCTAATGAGTGCATTTCGGTGAATACGGTAGAAACGATCCCCAAATTCAATTTCGAGTGCTTTCAGCGCACCCTCAATTAATATTTCACCACCCGTATGGCCCACGGTAAGATACTTTTGATCCGCATTAAAATAATAAATATCATCAACCGATACCAGTACCAAGCTGCCGCGGACACGAGCACAAATATGCCGGCGTGGTTCAATGCTTTCTTCCAACTGGCTAACTTGTAATGCCAGAGCCGTATGGAGTTTGCTTGCTGCGTCCATTGCGGCCAGTAAGCGTTCTTTTTTGACTGGTTTAAGCAGGTAGTCCACGGCATGAGTTTCGAAAGCATCCAAGGTGCGGTCATCATAGGCGGTGGTAAAAATCACGGCGGGTGGCAGCGCCATCTCAGACAAATAACGTGCCGCCTGAATGCCATCCATATCAGGCATTCGAATATCCATTAACACAATATCTGGCGACCTAGATGCCATTATTTCAAGTGCTTCTTTTCCAGTGCTTGCCTGCGCAATCACCTCATAATTGGGTAATTTTGCGATCATTCGATTGAGTCTGTCGCGCGCCAATTTCTCATCATCAACAATCAAAATTTTCATCAGGTGTCCCTCACTAGATTGTTTGCCAGCATCGGCAATAAGAGTGTTACCTTGAACCGGTTATTCTCTTCAAATTGCTGCATAGTGGCTGCACCCGCATAGGTAATTTGAAGGCGTTCGCGAATATTATCGACTGCCATTTGGTTCCCCTCGCGGTGTTTCTGCGTTCGGTTTTCAGGCAACGGGTTAGATATGACGATGCGCACTGCATCTCCAACCCATTTGATCGTAATATTAATAACACCGCCTTTAGATAGTGGCTCCACACCGTGAAAAATAGCATTCTCAACTAGTGGCTGTAATATTAAGGCGGGCAACCAAAGTGGTATGTGATCATCTGATAGCATCCAGTTGATTTTTAGCCTATCGCCCAAACGCAATGCCTCAAGTTGAATATAACTCCGGGTTAATTCGAGTTCTTGCTGTAAAGAGATGCTGTCATCAGAAGACAAACTTGCACGAAATAAGTCCGATAAGTTTTCGATTGCTTGTTCGGCAAGGTCAGGCTCGTCGTGGGTTAGACTCGCAATTGTATTCATGCTGTTGAATAAAAAATGCGGCATGATTCGCGCCTGCAATACTTGCAGGCGCGCCTGAGCTTTCGCCTCGAGTATGATTCTAGATTGATATTGGAAATAAAAATAACGCAGCGCTAGACCCATCAAAATAGCCGCAACAGATAAGTTGCGAATAATTTCAAATGTCATGTTTGGACTGCCTAAACTGTGACTTGTAGACAACCACATCATATCGTCAATGGTTACGCTCAGCACTGTGATAATCAGCGTGATCGACAATACAACACCAAACGCCATCAGCGTAGTTGGCACAATATGGCGCACAAGCCCCCAGCGCGCGAGCTGGCACAACGCCATCGCCGAGAATAAGCCAATGCATTGCATGAAAATAGACAGTAAAGCAATGTGAACATAGAGACTGTGATTTTTGTAACTCACCAGTGCAAACACGATCGCCACCAACTCGATCATTAGCAGCACGCGCAAAAACACATCCGCATGGCAAAAATTAGGCAAATAATGACCTTTTTGCCAACGCAATTAATTATTTTCCTGTGAATTCAGCATAAAGAGTTGATTTGTTTTTCCTGCACTGCAAGCATGCAACCTTAAGTAGTATAGGTAACATTTGGAAAAGCGTGCTGACGCTCTCCATTAAAAACTAACCAAACAAACGACATTAATTATGAGCAAACAAGATTCCCGCATGTGGGGTGGTCGATTTAATGAACCCACCGACGCTTTCGTAGAAGCCTTCACCGCTTCGGTTGGTTTTGACCAGCGTATGGCTATGGTTGATATTGAAGGTTCACTCGCCCACGCTAAAATGTTGCATAAAATTGGCTTATTAAATGATGAAGAGCACGCCGCTATCGAAAATGGTATGGCAAAAATTCAGCTAGAAATTAAAGCCGGAGCGTTCGAATGGTCGGTCAGCCTAGAAGACGTCCACATGAATATCGAATCGCGTCTTACCCAAATCATTGGTGATGCCGGCAAAAAGTTACACACAGGCCGATCGCGGAACGACCAGGTCGCGACCGATATTCGGCTTTATCTGCGCACTGAGATCAATCAATGCCTGTTGCAGCTTCGCGGTTTTCAATCCGGTTTGCTTGACTTGGCCGAACGCGAAGCCGGCACCATATTGCCTGGTTTCACCCACATGCAAGTCGCCCAACCAATCACCTTTGGTCATCACATGCTGGCCTGGTTCGAAATGCTCGACCGCGACCATAGCCGGCTGCAAGACTGCCTAACCCGAATGAATGTCATGCCACTCGGTTCAGCCGCCTTAGCTGGCACCTCATACCCATTGGACCGTCACTACACTGCCGAACTGTTAGGCTTTGACGCACCAAGTAGGAACTCCTTAGATGCCGTCAGTGACCGAGACTTCGCCATCGAATTCTGCGCCGCTGCTGCTATTTGTATGACTCACATGTCCCGTATGGCAGAAGAAATGGTGACCTGGTCAACTGCACAGTTTAATTTTGTTCAACTACCCGACCGTTATTGCACCGGCTCGTCGATCATGCCGCAAAAGAAAAACCCCGACGTACCCGAACTGGTTCGCGGTAAAACAGGCCGCGTCAATGGCCATCTGGTCTGCTTACTAACGCTCATGAAGTCGCAGCCACTGGCTTACAACAAAGACAACCAAGAAGACAAAGAGCCCCTGTTTGATACGCTCGACACACTACAAGGCAGCCTACGCGCATTTGCCGATATGGTGCCAAACTTGAAAGTAAACCGCGACAGCATGTACGCCGCCGCCAAACAAGGCTATGCCACCGCCACCGACCTGGCCGATTACCTGGTCAATAAAGGCCTGCCTTTTCGGGATGCACACGAAGTTGTCGGCAACGCCGTAGCCTCTGGCATCGAGCAAGGTAAAGATCTCAGCGAGTTTAGCCTCGATGAAATGAAAGCCTTCGATAGCCGAATTGAAAACGACGTGTTTGATCTGCTATCACTCGAAGGCTCAGTCAATGCCCGAAATATTCTCGGTGGCACGGCACCCGCACAAGTCTTATTTCAAGTCGCTGCCTGCCGTAAAATGATCGTGAGAAAGTGATAAAACTAAAGAGGCAAGTGTTTATATAGAGAAAGCGTCATTAGAAAAAACTGGAATTTTATCCATACACTACAATAGGTTGTAATTATGAAAATTTCTATCGCATTAATAGGTGATCAAGACGAGTCAGTCACAGCGCATCAGGCTATACCCTTAGCCATTGGCCTAGCTACCGACGCGCTGCAAATCGACACCACTATAGAATGGGTTTCAACCAAAGCCGTGAGTAACGAAAGGCTCAGCCAATTTCACGCCATTTGGTGCGTGCCTGACAGCCCGTATAACAACCCCGAGGACGCTTTAAGCGCAATACAGTTTGCACGCCGTAACGACATACCTTTTTTAGCGACGGGCAGTGGTTACCAACAGGCCATCGTAGAATTTGCCCGACACGTGCTGGGGTTCGAAAAAGCCATGTTCCAAAAAAGTGATGGAACCGCACACAACCCAGAGACAGAAATGCCACTGATTTCAGTCCTGCCCAGTGCCCCAGTCGAAAAATCAGCCTGCATTACACTAGCGGCCGATTCTCAGGTAGCGACTTATTACCAATCAAAAAAGAACCAACCTGAAAAGATCACCGAAGACTATTCCTCCAGCTTCGTTGTTAACCCAGACTATCTGTTTATTTTTGATGGGTCTGAGCTGTACTTTAGTGGGCAAGATGAATCGTCTGCCCCTAAAATATTCGAAATCCCACACCATCGTTTCTTTATCGGCACCGCCTTTCAACCCGAAAGGTCGGCACTCAAGGGCCAAATACACCCACTGATCACGGGTTTATTACAAGCCGCAGTCGAAATGAAAATCGCCACCGCATAAACCGAGTTCAAGTAACACAGAACAAAACAGCGATAATCAAGTGCGTCTTTCGTTAGGGGGCAATAGCCCCCTAACCATTAGGCTAAAACAGTACCAAACCATTGGCTCATGTGCTCAATTTCTTCGGCACAAACACTGTGCTGCATTGCATCATACTCATGCCAACTGGGTTGATAACCCTGCTTTTCTAGGTGTCCACGCGTGCTATAAGCCAAATCGACCGCAATCACCGGATCAGCAGAGCCATGCGCCAGAAAAACTGGAATCGTGAGATTCTCATCACTCTTTTCAGCCGCCAACGTTTCAGCCAACGGCAAATAAGTCGACAGAGCCATAATACCAGCCAGTGGCTTGTTAAAGCGAAGCCCCGTTTGCAGCGCAATCACCCCACCCTGAGAGAACCCAGCCAACACAATTCGAGTACTATCGATACCCTCAGCAATCTGGGCTTCAATCAGCTCAATCAACACAGCTTGCGATGATCGAATACCGCTTTCATCCTGCCGTTCGGCAATATCAGACGCAGCAATGTCATACCACGCACGCATTACAAAGCCTTGGTTAATCGTCACCGGAATCATCGGCGCATGGGGGAAAACAAACCGGACGTTCAAATCAGGGCTTAAACCCAACTCCGGCACAATAGGCTCAAAGTCATGCCCATCGGCACCCAGGCCATGTAACCAAATAACACAGCTATCGGGTGGGTTTGATCCTGTTTCGACAATAAGAGGGGAATCGGACATATTGGTTAAACCTAAAAAAATGATGTGGATTATAGCCTGCGTTGGCACTTAAAATTGAGGAAATTAGAATTTGCTAGAATCTTAAATAATTTCAAGTGGGCTAATAACTGCGTCACCACCGCGGCCTAAAACATGTGTGTAAATTTCAGTGGTTTTAACATCGCTATGCCACCATTGTGCTTGAACAGTACGAATATCAGCACCGCGTTAGAATAGATGAGTAGCAAACGAATGCATACCATTAACCAAAGCCCGAAGCCATATAACAGGCAAGTCGTCAGCCAGTACGTACTATTTAATTTTGATACAGGCTAACTACCTCCTACCGCATCAGTACAATCAATAGGGCATCCACGCTTTAGAAGCTCCAAATTTATCTACGGCCTTTTGATCAAACCTAGGGCATAACAGTCCTTCAATACGTTATTTGGTCATACCATCGTTAGCATTTTTGAATTACCTGGATTCTATTTAATAGAGAAAAACCCTTCACTCGCTCAAATGCCATGTACCCACTGCTTCCCTAGTTTTTCCCAAACTTGCTTTGTATTATATGGCGCACCCACTAAAGACTTAAAATGACTTTCAAATTTTTGACTCAGATAGCACCAATGCTCCAGGTTAATGCTCGAAGGATTGACTAGTTAATGCATCTTTACCACACATAAAAGAGACGGACAAAGCGTGAGTTGTAATAGTAATAGGGGGTCGCATCGAAAGAAACTTGAGTATTCCTTGATTTTGGTATCACCATTCTAATTATGGAATATAAGGTGATACTTTCTCAACTGACAAATACAAGTCGTTGTTTTACAAGATTCAGAAAACCGCGTATTGCTGGAAATGCACTATTTTAGCCATAATTTGAATTACTGATGGGCACGGCAAAACAAACGTTGACACATATGAGCAGAATATTTATAATTAGGGTCAATTACAATCGTGAGATTGTTTGAAATCCTGCAGTTAATCACTACGTTGTTCACGTAAAATCAAGAGATGGGTCCAATGCCAAATATTAGAGGGAAGGCTTATGGCATTAATGTCATTACGCCGGTAAAGAACTGGAAAACTAAGATTTTGAATATCCTATTCAAGATACTTACTTTAAAAGTACTCCAAAAAGATTTACATAGCCTTTCATTTATTCATTTTGCTCGCTGGACCGTGATACCTAATAACTGTCTCTTATACACATCTGACGCTGCCGACGACTCCTTACGTGTAGA
>OJEJ01000040.1_pt1 | contig 95790 bp, 96 predicted proteins | sample 1593271 | NCBI WGS metagenome assembly OJEJ01 (sample SAMN05416877, study PRJEB24817) | seawater metagenome | isolation source: Sea water | place: Canada:Atlantic | collected 2013-11
CCGATTTCAGTAGTTAAAAATAAAAAAATTAATGGTCTTCTTCGTGCGCCATACTAAGATAGACGATCGTTAGCACCATAAAAATAAATGCCTGTAGAGTAATAACCAAAATATGGAAAATTGCCCAACCCCACTGCATTAACCCACCACCTAAAGCAAAAACACCGCCACCAACCGTCAGCAAACCCAACGTTACCAGCACTGTTCTACCCGTAGATATCTTTCCTCGCAGGTTCATCCAGCAGACCCCACAAACCATGATGAAAATAACTAACCAGAAAATACCGTTAGTACCATCACCAAATAATTGAGCATTCAGACCCCCGGCGACCAAACCAGTTCCTGCGCCTGCAGCAAACATCATCGCAATAAGAATAAAAATCATCTCACCTGCATACATGTTGCCGAATAGTCTTAGCCCGAGCGAGAACGGCTTTGCCAAAAGGCCCACCAGCTCCATAAACAAATTGATTGGGATAAAAGCCCAGTGATTAAAAGGATGCATAGTGAGCTCTTTAACGAACCCGAATCCTTTTATCTTAATGTTGTAATAAAGCATTAACACGAAAACGCCCAACGCCATGCCCATTGTGATATTGGGGTCGGTGGACGGCACAATTTTTTGGTACTCGACACCCGCCAACATGAGAACTTTAGGAATTAAATCTACCGGCAGTAGATCCATTAAATTCATCAGAAATATCCATACAAAAATTGTCAGCGCCAACGGCGCTACCATTTTATTTTTGCCGTGGAAGCTATCTTTAACCGTGCTATCAATAAACTCAATAATGAGCTCAACAAAATTTAAAAAGCCAGAGGGTACGCCTGTAGTGGCACGAACAGCTGCGCGCCGAAACATCCAGCAAAAAATAATACCCAAACCAATAGACCAGGCCATGGAATCAACATGTATAGCCCAAAAGCCCATAGCAGCTGCTTCAGTAGCGCCGTGCGCCATCGTCCAGGTGTCAGCGGCGAGCACCTCTGTCCCATTTTCTGTATGTCGCTCAAAACCGCCCGGCAACTTACCATAAACTAAGTTTTGCAGGTGATGCTGGATATATTCAGTTGTGCTTGCGGGATTTTCGCCTGACATCTATTTATCTCAACTCTTCTGAACCCTAGAAAGATGCGTGACCTGTAGTGGTTTACGCACTATCTACTCTAATTACTTCACTATTTTTGCAACCAAAAACAGTTGCAGCGGGATCATACCTACAAAAGCAAACATGAACCCTATAATATTGACTTGCTCAAACAGTACAAAAACTGCGATGAACCCGGTAGCGGCTAATAACACCTTGCCTGTTTCACCGCGGTACATTGAACTAACAATACTATGCGTCTGATTTGCCCCAACATGCTTAAAAGCAAAATAAGCAAACCAAACTTGGGGCAGCAATTGATTCAACCCCCCCAGAAAGACAGAACAAGCAATAATAGTATCAAACCAAAAAACCACCACACTCACTATGATCAGCGCTATTAGCTGAATAAGTGAGGCCAAATATACCGGCGGTTTTGGAATGGTAGTCATTGCTGTTTCTTACCATCTTCCCCGAATTTTTCCGGCGGTTTGTGCAGCACCGGAAGCGGGGGCATTATAGGGATACTGCAAGCGATATTCAACATGCTATTAAGGTCTATATTTGCAATTCATATCTCTGATAATGGCCAATTGATTATTTAATGTGGGCCAATATACCCTCTAACTCATCAACACTGTGGTATTTAATCACCAATTTGCCGGAACCTTTGGTTGAATGTTGTATAATTACTGACGCTCCAACCTTCTCAGAAAGCTCCTGTTGTGCACGTAAAATATCGGGATCAGCTGATATAACTTGCTCTACAGGCTTTACAGAGCCTGACTGTTGCATTCGTTTAACTAAGGTTTCCGTCTGCCTAACAGACATAGCATTAGCGGCAACTTCTCGGCCAGCCATGATTTGCGTGTTGCTGGGGAGAGCTAATAGACACTTGGCATGCCCGAGCTCAATTTCACCTAACTCAAGTTGTTTTTGCACGGCCGGCTCCAGGCTAGCTAGCCGCATTAAATTGGTGACCGCAGAGCGAGATTTACCCACAGCATCCGCTACCTGCTGCTGAGTTAACTGAAATTCATCCTGTAGTCTTATGAGTGCGCGACTCTCTTCAATTGAATTAAGGTCTTCGCGTTGAATGTTTTCTATTAGCGCCATTGCAATGGCCGCTTCATCTGTGATCGTTCTGATGATAGCTGGAATTGACTCTAAGCCGGCCTGTTGGGTTGCGCGCCAACGGCGCTCGCCGGCAACGATCTCATATTTGTCTGTCGCTATCTTGCGCACCACTATTGGCTGCATCACACCTTGTTGGGAAATTGAATTAGCCAACTCCTGGAGAGCGTCCGCATCTAAGTCTCGACGCGGCTGATATTTACCACGCTGAAGGAATTCTACCGGCAGGTCTCTTAATGTCCCATCAGCGTCTTTGGTATTATTATTTTGCTCATTAATATTAATGTCGTCAGAAAACCCCAATAAGGCATCTAAACCGGTACCCAAACTTTGTCTTTTTGCAGCCATATTATTAAGCCTTTACCAGATCTGCTTTCTGTTGTTTTTCAAGTCGAAGTATTTCTCCGGCAAGTGCCAAATAAGCAATAGAGCCCTTTGAGTTTCGATCATACATTAAAACCGGCAGCCCATGGCTTGGCGCTTCAGCTAGTCGAACATTGCGTGGGATGCTCACCCTGTAAACCCGATCACCAAAATATTTTCTTAACTGAGCGGTTACGGCATTCGTCAAACTACTTCGGGGATCGTACATCGTTCTTAAAATACCCTGAATGTGCAGTGAAGGATTAATTAATTTCGCTATTTGCTTAATGGTGTTATTTAAATCCGCTAAACCTTCAAGAGAGAAATACTCACACTGCATAGGAACAATGACGCCTTCACTAGCCACCAATGCGTTCACCGTTAACATATTTAACGTTGGTGGGCAGTCAATAATCACATAATCATAATTCTCACTGACCTCTCCAAGTGCCAATTTCAGCTTTGACTCTCGGCCAATTTCTTTCATTAATTCTACTTCTGCCGCCACTAAATCGCGGTTGGCGGGCAGTAAATCGTACTTACCCGTGGTGGCCTTAACTATTACCTCTGCCGTTGGGTTTTTAGCGGTTAACACATGGTAAACGCTTAAGGTGCACTCTTGTTTGTTAACCCCAGACCCCATAGTTGCGTTGCCTTGAGGATCCAAATCAACAAGCAGAACGCGTTTTTTATAGGCAGCTAGAGAGGCTGATAAATTAACACTTGTAGTGGTTTTACCGACACCGCCTTTTTGGTTTGCTATGGATATTATTTTAACCACCGGCTTTTTTCCTAGGTAATTTATTTAAATTCTTTTTATTTTAATTAGATGCCGCTGACCATCAACCTCAGGCACTTCAATAGGATACTCTCCGACGACCTTATAGCCTTTTGGTATTGCACTCAACTCTGATTGTTCAAGACGACCTTTCATTGCCAAAAACCAACCATTGTCCGCGAGAAGGTGTTGGCAGTTAATAACCATGTCGGTTAGTGAGCTGAACGCTCGACTTAAAACAGCTTGATACTTATGAGCAGGCGAGTACTTTTCCACTCTCTCATTCACCTCCTTAATGTTAGCCAAACCAAGTTCGATCTTAACCTGAAATAAAAATCGGGTTTTTTTACCGTTACTATCTAGTAGAGTAAAATGCTTGTCTGGATTAAGGATGGCTAAGGGTATGCCAGGTAGACCGGCGCCAGTACCGACATCAATAAAGCGATCTCCATAAAGTAACGACGATATAGCAAGACTATCTAAAAGATGTAACTTAATCATCTCCATTGGATCTCTTACGGCAGTTAAATTATAGGCTTTATTCCAGTGTTCTAACATGCCAAGATAAGCCAACAATTGATCTAATTGGTCATCGCTATACTCTAATTTGAGCTTATCCATGCCCGATGTAAGTAATTGACGCTTTTGGGTCTGTGAGACGTTTGAATAGTTTTTTGATGCCATTTGAAAGATTACTTAGTTAGGCTGCATGTTTTTTAAGCTGTACTAAGAGTAAGGAAATAGCGGCGGGCGTAACGCCCGGGATTCTTGATGCCCGAGCGAGCGTATCCGGCCTTGCTTCTCCTAACTTTTGCTTAACTTCATTAGATAAACCTTTAATTTCAGCATAATTAAAGTTACCGGGGATCGGTGTATTTTCATGACGTTGTAATCGATCAATCTCATCCTGCTGCCGGCTAATATAACCTGAATATTTCGCATCTATTTCAACTTGCTGCCCAATTTTCGCATCTGGCTTTTCATCTGGTAATAAATCAGCAATTATTTTATGGTTGAGCTCAGGCCGTTTCAGTAAATCAAACAACGAGTACTCATGAGAAATCTTGTGGTCAATATGTTCAAACAGTTTTTCTGACAACTCACTATTAGGTTGAATCCAGGTACTTTTTAAGCGCTGCGTTTCTAGCTCTATGGCTTCCTGTTTCTCACAGAACTGTTGCCAGCGATAGTCATCAACCAACCCCAATTTTCGGCCAGTCTCTGTTAGACGAATATCGGCGTTATCCTCTCGCAGCAGTAAGCGATATTCCGCACGACTCGTAAACATACGATAGGGTTCGTTAGTTCCCATAGTTATAAGATCATCAACCAAAACACCCATGTAGGCGGTGTCTCTGGTAGGACACCAAACATCCTTATCTAGAGTCTGTAATGCCGCGTTAGCCCCAGCCAATAAACCCTGCGCCGCTGCTTCTTCATATCCAGTAGTGCCGTTGATTTGGCCAGCAAAAAACAGCCCTCCAATAGCTTTAGTTTCCAGCGAATAGTTAAGATCTTGGGGGTTAAAGTAATCATACTCGATCGCGTAACCCGGTCTTGTAATGTGGGCGTTTTCAAACCCTTTGATAGATCTAACTAGCGCTAATTGCACATCGAAGGGTAAGCTTGTGGAAATGCCATTTGGGTAGAGCTCGTAAGTATCAAGCCCTTCAGGCTCGACAAATATTTGGTGCTGGTCTTTGTCCGCAAACCTGACTACCTTGTCTTCAATCGATGGGCAGTAGCGAGGCCCAACACCGTCAATAACGCCTGTATAAAGTGGTGAGCGGTCCATCCCGCCATGAATGATTTGGTGTGTATTGCTATTGGTGTATGTTATCCAGCAGCATGTTTGCTGAGGATGGTCTTCGGCTTTTCCTAAATAAGACATTACCGGTACTGGCTGATCGCCCCACTGCTCTTGCAGTAATGAGAAATCAACGCTTCGAGCGTCAATTCTCGGAGGTGTGCCAGTTTTTAAACGCTCCACCCTGAATGGCAGCTCACGAAGTCGTTGCGCTAAGTTAATGGAGGGCGGATCTCCCGCCCGTCCTGCTGAGTGATTTTCCAGACCTATGTGCACTTTGCCTGCAAGAAAAGTACCTGCAGTAACTACCACTGTTTTGGCTTTAAATTGCAACCCCATCTGGGTAACCACGCCTGTAACTCGATTGTTTTCGATTATTAGGTCATCTACGGCTTGCTGAAAAATCGATAAATTCGGTTGGTTTTCTAAAATCCCTCTAATGGCAGCCTTATATCTAACCCTGTCAGCTTGTGCCCGGGTTGCTCTAACCGCCGGCCCTTTGCGTGCATTGAGAACTCTAAATTGGATTCCGCCAAGATCAGTCGCCTTGGCCATAGCTCCACCAAGAGCATCAACTTCCTTTACAAGATGGCTCTTGCCTATGCCGCCAATAGCTGGATTGCATGACATTTGACCTAATGTCTCAATGTTATGGGTGAGCAATAGGGTACTGCAGCCCATTCTAGCAGCGGCGAGACAGGCCTCAGTGCCGGCATGACCTCCTCCAACAACAATAACGTCAAAACAATCTGGGTATTTCATAACAGCAACAATTTTTGTATTCGAGCGAGCATTATACGTTGAGATTCACTAACTTATTGACTTTTTAATTAAGGCGAATTTAATCGCTGTACTATCTCTTATAGTTATATAAATTAGTTTATATATTAATAGTTTATATTATTGTTATTGTTATTAAGGGGCAGTGTTTTTGTTAGTAACTTTTTTTTTATATTTCATTTCAATTACTTACATCATCTTAGAAGCTGTAAAAGTAGCTTAGTAACTCAGTTGTTCAAACTAGAACAAACTGTTTCAACGCGGTATTAAATTAAGCCCTTATGTTTTGGCGAGCCTTAACAGCAAAATTTTGTTGATGAAACTTTTTTTCGCACACAGGGTATTCACAGTATGTTGTATTTCGATAAAAGCGCTCGGTAAATCGTTTGTTTTCTGTTGATAAGCGTGTATTGTTTTTTAAAGGGCACTTATGGGTAAAAATTGGGGTGTTTTGAAGGATTTAGTGAATAAACCGTTGAAGTAGGGCGTTTATTTCTTTAGAATCGCGCACCCTGTTAGGGTAACACACACAAATTTGGACTATTTACCATGAAAAGAACATTTCAACCTAGTAATCTGAAGCGAAAGCGCACCCATGGTTTTAGAGCTCGTATGGCTACAGCAGGCGGCAGAGCGGTACTGAACCGTCGTCGAGCGAAAGGCCGCAAGCGTCTTTCAGCATAAGGTATGGGCTGAGTGCCCAATTTTAAGTTCGGTAAAGACCAGCGTTTACTCAAGGCCTCTGAGTTCAAAGAGGTCTTCGACCTAAATACCTGTAAGATTTCCCATCCGAAATGGCTATTGCTTGCAAAGTTTAATGAAGACTGTTCGTCTCGTTTAGGGCTTGTTATCGGCAAGAAAAATATTCCTACTGCCGTTGGCCGTAATTTGGTCAAACGCCTAGTCCGAGAAAGTTTTCGTAAAACAGATTTCCCGCACTCCATAGATGTCATATTTTTAGCCCGCAAAGGTGCCGATAAGCTTAACTCTAAGGACATGGCCTTGTTGTTACAGGAATCTTGGTGCAGACTGCTGCAGCGTTGCGAAGCTTCAAAGGCAAAAAATGCGTAAAGTAGTCATAAAAATGATTCGTGGATATCAGCTGGTAATTAGCCCGTTGCTGGGAAGTAATTGCCGCTTTCAGCCTACGTGCTCTTGTTACGCGCATGAAGCGATTGATCGGTTTGGTGTTTTCAAAGGGACCTATCTTTCAATCATTAGGATACTTAAGTGTCATCCATTTCATCCCGGTGGTTATGATCCTCTTATCGGTAATAGCGACATTCAAAAACCTCCTCATCAAAAACCAACAGAGTTATAGTGAATATGGATTGGCAAAGAACAATATTAATCGCCGGCATGGGCCTCGTTGCATGGATGTTAGTTATCCAATGGAATCAATTTCAGGATCAAGATTTGGTAGTACAGCCAAGCTATAGTGAGACGCAGTCTAACTATGGATCGGAACTGGAGTCTGTTGCAGGGATTACTAGTCCTCAAAATAGCGAAGAGCTCCCCCAGCTAGAATCGATGCCTCAGTCCAGTGCAAGTTTAGATTTAGCCCAACCTTCTTCAAATAGGAATCTTATTACTGCGAAGAATGATGTTATTGAAATTGTGATCGATCCCTTAGGTGGAGATATCGTTAGCGGCCTTCTACTTAAGCACTTCGATAAGAAGCCCGAGGATGGGGGACAACCGTTTCCAATTCTGCAAAATAGCAGAGACAATATTTATATTGCTAGAAGCGGTCTTATTGGTCCTAGTGGGACCGACACTGCAGAAGGGAGGCCCAAATTCTCTTTTGCGAACAGTAATTATATTTTAAGCGATGCTGAAGATACCCTTAACATAGACTTGGTACTCAATGACGGCGGTGTAAGGATCGTAAAACGCTTTACTCTTAATCGCAGTAGCTATGATATCGGTGTTCAGTACATTATTAACAATGGCTCAAGTGCTGATTGGAATGGAACCTTTTATGGTCAGATAAAAAGAGACTCTAAGCCGCCTGTCACAGATATTTCAGGGTTCAGTATGCAACCATTTCTTGGTGCCGCTATTCGTCAACCTGAGAAGAATTACGCTAAATTTGATTTTAGTGACATTGAGGACGAATCTATTAAGACCTCGATTGAAGGTGGTTGGGTTGCCATGGTTCAACATTATTTTGTCAGCGCATGGGTACCACCGGCTGACCAGCTAAACAATTTCACCTTACGTAAACTATCCAAACAAGATATGTATTTAATGAGCTTTACTGGCGCGCCTATTAGCGTGCCGGTTGGTCAGGCAGCTGATTATAAGGCAAGTTTTTACATGGGCCCTAAGGACCAGGAAGCCCTTATTGGGATGGCTGAGTACTTGGACAGAACGTTAGATTATGGGTTTTTATGGATTTTAGCTGAACCTATCTTTAAAGCGATGAAAATAATCCACAGTGTTATTGGTAACTGGGGTTGGACGATTATATTATTAACCTTGGCCATTAAGTTAATTCTCTATCCGTTGTCAGCAGCAAGCTTAAAGTCTATGGCAAAGATGAGAAATCTCCAGCCACAAATGGTTCGGTTAAAAGAGCTTTATGGTGACGATCGGCAAAAGATGTCCCAAGAAACAATGAGCCTTTACAAGAAAGAGAAGGTTAATCCAGCGGGCGGTTGCTTCCCGATGCTGTTGCAAATGCCGGTTTTTATCTCACTGTACTGGGTGTTAATGGAGTCCGTAGAGATAAGACATGCTCCTTGGATATTCTGGATTCAAGATCTTTCAGCAAAAGATCCGTACTTTGTGCTGCCACTTATTATGGGTGCAAGTATGTTTCTTATGCAGAAGTTGCAGCCGGCCCCAACTGATCCGATGCAAGCCAAAATCATGCAAATTATGCCCATTGCATTCACCTTTTTGTTTATGACATTTCCTTCGGGCTTGGTTCTTTACTGGACGGTGAATAATCTCTTATCAATGGCGCAACAGTGGTTTGTGAACCGCCAGTTGGTTAACAAAAAAAATTAGATTAAGGCCCCAGTAGGGGCCTTTTTTTCTGGCATACTGAAATCTATGTTACAAAACGACAAAGACACCATTGTTGCTATAGCTACAGCCACTGGCCGCGGTGGTGTTGGTGTAGTGCGCCTTTCTGGCGAAAATCTCAGCGCTTATATTGAAGGCATTATCGGGCGGAAAGTTAGTCCACGCCAGGCAAGCTACTGTCGATTTTTAGATTCTGCGGGATCAACTATTGATGAGGGCGTCGCGCTGTATTTCCCCGCTCCGAACTCATTTACAGGAGAGTCGGTTTTAGAGCTTCAGGGTCATGGTGGGATGGTTATTCTAGATTCTTTGGTACAGCGATGTGTGTCTCTTGGCGCCAGAGTCGCTAGGCCGGGAGAGTTTAGTGAGAGAGCTTTTTGTAATGACAAAATGGACTTAGCGCAGGCTGAGGCGATAGCGGATCTAATTGATGCATCTTCGGTAGAGGCGGCTAAATCGGCGGTCAGATCGATGCAGGGTGAGTTTTCTAAGCTTATTAATCAGCTGGTAGAGGAAATGATCCAAATTCGCATCTATGTTGAAGCGGCCATTGATTTCCCAGAGGAGGAAATCGACTTTTTACAAGATGAAAAGCTTTTTTCAAATTTAGATAAACTCTCATCAGATATATCGCGCGTGCTAGAAAAAGCACAACAGGGTTCATTGCTAAAAGATGGGCTAACGTTGGTGCTAGCAGGAAGACCGAATGCAGGTAAGTCTAGCTTATTAAATTCTCTTGCCGGGAATGATACAGCTATTGTGACCTCGGTGGCTGGTACGACCAGGGATGTTTTGCGTGAAAAGATCGTCCTCAATGGGCTACCGCTCAATATTGTAGATACAGCAGGGTTGCGCGATACCGATAATGAAATAGAAGCGGAGGGTGTGCGAAGAGCCTGGCGTGAGATCGAGGCCGCAGACCAAATTCTGTTTATTGTTGATTCCACGCAAGACAGCGTTCCAGAATTAGAGTCTGTTTGGCCCGAATTCTTTGATCGGTATCCAAACTCAAACCAACAATTGACATTGGTATTGAACAAGATTGATCTATCAGGGCTCGCCCCTGGAGCTGTGCCGGGCACTCAAAAAACCTTTGCCATATCAGTGAAGGAGCAAACAGGATTCGATACACTTGTTGATCATTTGCAGAAGAGTGCCGGCTTTCTTGGACATTCGGAGGGGCTTTTCTCGGCACGGAGGCGGCATCTAGTTTCTTTAGAGAACGCACTTAATCTCATCACTATTGGTATTGCCCAGCTGCGCGATGCTGGGGCGGGTGAATTACTCGCTGAAGACCTGCGCCAAGCACAAAAGGAGCTTTCCGAAATCACTGGCCTGTTCACTTCAGATGATTTGTTAGGCAGGATTTTTTCTTCCTTTTGCATTGGAAAGTGACCGAAAATAGCAATAAGGTCACCCTATTAAATATAAATTTTTTGCTAAATCAATAACCATCCAAATATCTCCCTTAAACACTGTTTTCTAACTGTATATATACAGGTTATACACAAAAATAGGCTATTTAATGATCAGTAATTGAGTTTTATTTGTGGGTAAAATAAAACTTGTTATTTTTTAAACCATTGATTTAACTGGTTTAAATTAAAATTCAGTATTAAACCCCCTTGTTTTTTTTGTGGATAGTCTAGATTTTCTTGTATACACTGCATTAACAATAAATTTTTTTAGTAATGCGTTACTAAAAAAGATGTATGTGACTTTCTTTGGGGGCAGTTTGAAGGATAAATTCAAAATTTTTGGTGCCGTTAGCGCTCAATTTGAAACCTGTCTGCTCTTCGTGCAGAACGGGCAACTATAGTGGTGGATCGAAATGCAGATTGATCTCGCTTCCACTGTTTGGCCGCAGTGCCAAGCTCAGTTGCGTGGTGAGCTTCCCGAACAGCAGTTTAATACCTGGATTCGACCGCTGGTTGCGCAGGCAGGGTTGGATGGCGACCGAGTGCAGTTGTTGGCGCCGAACCGGTTCATTGAAGAGTGGGTGAAAAACAAATTTTCTGCGCGGATTCAAGAGTTGATGGATCGGTTGTGTGGGCGCAAGGTTAGCGTAGAGGTGATCGTTGCCGTGAGTCAGTATGATGGCGATCATGGGTTAGCTTTGATCAGCAGCAATACCGAACAGGACAGCGGCTCCGGTTGGAGCGCTGTTGCGCAAGACCAGGAAAAACCGCAGGCTCCAGCCATTATTACTTCGGCAGCAGAAAGTAGCTTAAAAACCAATTTAAATCGCAATTTCACTTTTGGTAGTTTTGTTGAGGGAAAATCCAACCAATTGGCCTTTGCGGCAGCTCGTCAGGTTGCCGAGAATCCGGGTGGTTCATATAATCCACTGTTTATTTACGGCGGTGTCGGGTTAGGTAAAACCCACCTAATGCACGCGGTCGGCCACGCAATGCGCGAAAAAAACCCCGAGGCAAAAATTGTTTACCTGCACTCTGAGCGGTTTGTTGCGGATATGGTTAAGGCGCTGCAGTTAAAAGCTATTGATGAGTTTAAGAGATTCTATCGTTCAGTAGACGCACTCCTGATTGATGATATTCAATTTTTCGCTGGTAAAGAGCGTTCGCAGGAAGAGTTTTTCCATACCTACAATGCGCTGCTTGAGGGCGGCCAGCAAATGATTTTGACGTGCGACCGTTACCCGAAGGAAATTGATGGTGTGGAAGAAAGGTTGAAGTCAAGATTTGGATGGGGTTTAACGGTTGCAGTTGAACCGCCAGAGTTAGAGACTAGGGCTGCTATTTTGATGAATAAGGCTGAGCAAGCTGGAATGGATCTGTCGAAAGATGCGGCGTTTTTTATTGCTCAACGGATACGCTCTAACGTGAGAGAATTAGAGGGTGCCCTTAAGCGAGTTATGGCGCACGCTCAGTTTACTGGGCGCGTTATTGATATTGATTTAATTAGGGAATCCCTTAAAGATCTGTTGGCACTTCAAGACAAGCTAGTTACCATAGATAACATTCAGAGAGTTGTTGCTGACTATTATAAGCTTAAGATGTCTGATATGTTGTCCAAGCGCAGAAGTCGTTCTGTTGCGCGGCCTCGGCAGTTAGCTATGTCTATCGCTAAGGAGCTTACCAGCCATAGTCTTCCAGAGATTGGGGAGTCATTTGGCGGTAGAGATCACACTACGGTGCTCCATGCTTGCCGGAAGGTAAAGGAGCTAGAGGGTATGGACCGCGAAGTGCAGAGAGATCTAAAGAATCTGTATCGGGCCCTGTCCACTTGAATTTATTGGTTGCTGGTTTTTGAGAGTAGAGTTGGAGATAATGAATTATTATGAAATTTAGCTTATCGCGCGAAGCGCTTTTAAAGCCCTTACAGTTGGTGGTTGGTGTTGTTGAAAGGCGCCAAACATTACCAATATTGTCTAATGTGTTATTGAGTCTGGAGCAGTCCAGACTATCAATGACCGGAACTGATCTTGAGGTTGAGATAGTTGGCGTTACTGACATTGATGCGACAGGTGAAGATGGAGACGTAACTGTTTCGGCACGTAAGTTAGTTGATATTTGTCGGTCTCTCCCTGATGGGGCGATGGTTGATTTTTCAAGTAGCGACGGCAAGGCAACAATCAAAAGTGGGAGGAGCAAATTTACGCTCTCGACGTTGCCTGCTAATGAGTTTCCTTCGGTAGATGAAGGCGAAAAAAGCGTGGAGTTCATGGTTGCTGGTTCAGTTCTTAAGGGGTTGATCGAGGCCACTTCCTTTGCCATGGCGCAGCAGGATGTAAGGTACTACCTTAATGGTATGCTTTGGGAGCTCAATGAAAACAAGCTTAGAGCCGTAGCGACAGATGGCCATCGTATGGCGTTGTGTGATGGTATATGCGACGTGTCAGTGGTTGAGCCTATTACTTCGATTATTCCGCGGAAGGGTATTATTGAGCTGTCACGCTTACTTGACGAAAATGAGGTCAAGGTGGCTATGGGTTCTAACCATATTCGCGTAACAGGAGGCGACTATTGCTTTACCTCTAAGTTGGTAGATGGCGCTTATCCTGATTATGACCGCGTTCTACCGAAAGGCGGCGATAAAATCGTTGTTGGGGATCGGGCAGAACTCAAGCAGGCATTCGGGCGAGCAGCGATTCTATCCAATGAAAAATATCGTGGAGTAAGGATTCTCTTGTCCGAGGGGTCTATAAAGATGGTAGCCAATAACCCAGAGCAGGAAGAGGCTGAGGAAGAGGTTTCTGTTAATTATTCTGGAGAAGATTTGGAGATCGGTTTTAACGTCAGTTATCTATTAGATGTATTATCTGTTATCACCGGCGCCGAAGTGCGCATCACCCTCTCTAATTCAAACAGTAGTGCTTTGGTCGAAGACGCTGCAGACGGTTCAGCGGTTTACGTCGTTATGCCCATGCGTCTTTAATGATCTGCCGGGTAAGGCCGGACACAGAGTCTGGTTTTATTCGGCAAGGTACTTATGCATATTACTCATCTTGAAATACATCAAGTACGAAACCTCCGAAGTCTGACGTTGGATTGTCATAGCATGGCAAACATCGTTCATGGCGTTAACGGTAGTGGAAAGACCAGTTTACTTGAGGCCATACATTTGTTGGGGCGGGGTCGCTCTTTCCGTCATAGAGACCTGCGATTGGTGGTTAGCCATGAGGCTGACGAGTTGGTTGTATCTGCTAAAGTGAACAAAACTGATCCTCTTAAAACACACCAGTTAGGCGTAAGACGCTCTTCTAGCGGTCAATTTGCAGCGCGCCTCGATGGGAAAACCATCCAGACAGCAGCTCAGCTAGCAACAGTTTTACCTCTACAACTGATAGATGCGCAAAGCTTTAATTTATTGGAGGGCGGGCCTCTTCAGCGGCGGCAGTTTTTGGATTGGGGAGTGTTCCACGTGGAACAGTCCTACTCTCAGTTGTGGGGTCGGTTTCAAAAGACACTAAAACAGCGGAATCAACTGCTACGTCATGGTAGAATAGATGCCGATTCGTTGCGTGCGTGGACAACCGAGCTCGTTCCGCTGGGGGAGCAGATTTCCACTTACCGCAAGCGCTATATTGAAGGGCTTATCCCACATATAGAGGCCGTGGCGAGGGAATTTGATGGGCTGGGCTCTCTGGATATTGAGTATTACCAAGGCTGGAGTGACGAAGTCTCTCTATCTGAGGCGATGGCACTCGACAACAAGCGTGACCTCGCTGTCGGTACCACTAGCCATGGTGCCCATAAGGCAGATATGCGGGTCAAAGTGGATGGGGCGCCCGCCGCGGATGTGCTGTCGCGGGGGCAAACTAAGTTACTCGTATATGCGCTAAAATTGGCGCAAGCAACATACTTTCGAGATCAGGCAGGGGAGTCTTGTGTGTTTTTACTTGATGATTTGCCTGCTGAGCTCGATTATCATCATCGCCAGCAGGTTGTGTCATGCTTATATGGTTTGAATTGTCAGTTCTTTGTAACTGGGGTAGATAAGAAAGATTTTGATGTTTTAGTGAAAGATAATGCGCACCAGATGTTCCACATGGAACATGGGGCGCTTACTGTCGGTTGAATAACAGGAAGCTATAGAGTTATGTCTGAAGAAACTAATTACGATTCGTCTAGTATTAAGGTTCTTAAAGGGCTAGATGCTGTTCGCAAGCGCCCAGGGATGTACATCGGTGATACAGACGATGGCACCGGCCTGCACCATATGGTCTTTGAGGTTGTGGATAACTCCATTGATGAAGCGTTGGCGGGGCACTGCTCGGAAATTCGGATCGTGATTCATCCGAACGAGTCTATTTCGGTTTCAGATAATGGTCGTGGCATTCCGACAGAAATGCATGATGAGGGCGTTTCTGCTGCAGAGGTTATCATGACCGTGCTGCATGCAGGCGGTAAGTTCGACGATAATAGCTACAAGGTGTCCGGCGGACTCCATGGAGTGGGGGTATCTGTAGTAAATGCCTTATCTAAGAAGATGCGCCTAACGATTCGTCGCAACGGCAAAGTCCACGAGCAAACCTACTCTCACGGCGTTCCCGACGCACCACTGGGCGTTATTGGCGATACTGACGACTCGGGAACAGAAGTATATTTCGAGCCTTCTGAGGGAACCTTTACGAATATTCAATTTCATTTTGAGCAGCTGGCTAAACGATTGCGAGAGCTCTCATTCTTGAATTCAGGCGTGCGTATTGTTCTTCATGACGAGCGCTCAGGTAAAGAAGAAGTTTACGCCTATGAAGGTGGCTTAAAGGCCTTTGTTGAGTATTTGAACACTAACAAAAGCACCGTTAACAAAATTATGCACTTCAACACCGACCGTGAAGATGGTACAAGTGTCGAAGTGGCGCTGCAGTGGAATGATGGTTTCCAGGAAAATATTCTCTGTTATACCAATAATATCCCCCAGCGGGATGGCGGAACCCACTTAGCAGGCTTTAGGTCAGCCCTGACTCGCGGGCTTAATTCGTATATCGAAAAAGAAGGGATTAATGGCAAACAGAAAGTTGCGACTACCGGCGATGACGCCCGAGAAGGATTGACCGGCATTGTTTCTGTGAAGGTTCCAGATCCTAAGTTTTCATCCCAGACCAAAGACAAGCTGGTCAGCTCTGAGGTGAAAACAGCAGTAGAGCAAGAAATGGGCGACAAATTTAGCGATTACCTGATGGAATTTCCTCAGGAAGCGCGAGCTATCGTCAACAAGATGATTGATGCAGCACGTGCGCGTGAGGCGGCTCGAAAGGCGCGCGAGATGACACGTCGTAAAGGAGCGCTAGACATTGCCGGCTTGCCTGGGAAATTGGCTGACTGCCAAGAGAAAGACCCTGCTCTTTCAGAACTCTACTTGGTGGAGGGCGATTCTGCTGGCGGTTCAGCTAAGCAGGGTCGCGCCCGAAAGACTCAGGCGATTTTGCCTTTGAAAGGGAAGATCCTTAATGTTGAGAGAGCTCGTTTTGACCAAATGCTATCAAATGCCGAGATAGGAACGCTTATTACAGCACTTGGCTGTGGTATCGGTACTGAAGAGTTTAATTTAGAAAAGCTTCGCTACCACACTATTGTCATTATGACGGATGCTGATGTCGACGGGTCTCATATTCGTACATTGATATTAACGTTCTTTTTTAGGCAGATGCGTGAGCTTGTTGAGAATGGGCATATTTTCATTGCTCAGCCACCGCTTTATAAAGTAAGCAAAGGTAAGTCTGAGCAGTATGTAAAAGATGACGATGCTTTGCTGGTTTATCTGACTCAAAAAGCGCTAGAGAATGCTGCTTTGTATGTTAACGCTAGTGCGCCAGGTATTCAGGGCGCTGCCCTAGAAAGTTTGGTGGCAAAATTCAGGTATGTGGGGGACATTATCAACCGTATGTCACTTGTGTATCCTGTAGAGCTGCTTGAGGCATTGGTTTACATTAGCGAGTTAGATGGGAAACTTCTGCAAAATAGTAGCGATCTTGAGCCTTGGTGTGCCGAACTCCAAAAATGTCTTGAAGAAGCCGATAGTGGAACCCATCGCTATAAGGTGTCGGTCAAAGAAGATAAAGAGCGTAATCTCTTCATTCCTAATATTGAAATCACTGCTCATGGCGTACCTCATTATCATAATTTGGGGCGTGATTTCTTTGCCTCTAATGAATATGCTGCCATGGTTGAGTTGGGTAAGACGGTCCAGGGGCTGATCGAAGAGGGTGCTTATGTCAAGCGCGGCGAGCGGGAACAGCCGGTTAGCAGCTTCAAAGATGCTTTGGCGTGGTTGATGGCCGAGTCTCGAAGAGGTATCAGTACCCAGCGATATAAAGGGCTGGGGGAGATGAATCCAGAGCAGCTTTGGGATACTACAATGGATCCTGAAAACCGTCGCATGCTCGTGGTTACGATTGAAGACGCGATTGCAGCGGATCAAATGTTTACAACGTTAATGGGCGATCACGTAGAACCACGGCGGGAGTTTATTGAAACTAATGCCTTGTCGGTCGTTAATTTGGACGTTTAAAGCTGATTAGCTACTCGGATTAGATGGCCTATCTAGACCCTGTTGTTTCTAGGCTGGCTGACACCCAGGAGTGCGCTTTTTCGGCCAATTCGCGCGCGCTGTAAGCAGACGAATCAAGAGGTGTGGCAAAATGGACATCTATAGTCCCAGGATACTTTAGCCAGCTATCGGCTGGCCAATGTGCTCCGGCATTGTGCGCTAGGGGTACAACTGGCACATTAGCCAGCTTGGCTAAGGCAGCACCTCCAGTTTTAAACGACCCTAATTTTCCGCTAGGATTTCTTGTCCCTTCTGGGTAAATTACCACTTTAATACCGTTCCTGAGCCGGTCTCGCCCCTGTTTCAAGACCTGCCGCATAGCAGCCCCGGGTTTAGAACGTTTTATAGCGATAGGCCCCATGGCTGCGATCGTCCAGCCAAAAAATGGCAGCCATAAGAGTTCTTGTTTTAACACGAAACTTGCCGGCTGTACTAACCACTGAATGTAAAAAGACTCCCAGGCACTTTGGTGGTTACTTAAAATCACGCAGGGGCCTGCGGGTAGATTTTCTAAGCCCGTAACGTTTACCTTTACACCGCACGTCAGGCGCAACCAGTTGAGTATCAGATAGTTACTAGTCGCCGCAAGGCTCTGACGACGATTGAACGGGAGACCCCAAATAAAACACGAAGTGACACCTGAGGCCATTACGATTAGTAATAGGCCAAGATAAAAACAGCCCGATCGGGCTACCAACAATAAATATTTGAACATCCTGTCCTATTTTTTCGAATCCATCTGCGAAATATCAGCTACATTAATGAACAAAGTGCGTAAATCACTTAGTAGGCTCAGTCGATTATTACGTAACGCTTGGTCATCGACCATTACCATAACCTCATTGAAGAAATCATCGATTGGATCCCGTAATGTGGCTAAGTGCTGAAGCACCCGGGTGTAGTCGCGATCTTCTAACAGCGGCACAGACAGCGATGCGAGGCCGGTTATGGACTCGGCTAGGGCCTTCTCGGCGGGTTCTACTAATAAACTAATGTTCATTGGCTCGGGCGTTTTAGTCCCAAGCTGCTTAGTGAGAATATTGGACACTCTCTTGTTTGCTGCGGCCAGATCATCGGCCTCTGCAAGTAAGGAAAAGGCAGCCACAGCATTTACGCGGGCATCAATATCCAATGGATTGCCAAGGTTGAGCGGTGCTACAGAGAGATAAATTTCAGTGGAAAAACCTTCTTCCTTGTACCACGACTTAAATCGATCCAATATGTAAGCAAGTACTTGCTTACATATTGTTTGGAGCGCTTCATCCTCTAGCTTAAATTGGCTTGCAGAGACTTCTATCGCGGCTCGCAAATCCACATCTAGCTTACGGTCGATAATAATCCGCAAAAGGCCAAGACTGGCCCTTCTAAGAGCAAAGGGGTCGCGCGAGCCCGAAGGCTGCTGACCAATACTGAAAATACCTACCAGGGTGTCCAATTTGTCAGCTAATGCGAGCGCCGCACCCACAGCCGTAGCAGGCACCATGTCACCGGCAAAGCGGGGCATATACTGCTCTAAAAGTGCGTCGGCTACCTGGGGGTCTTCGCCGTCATTGAGCGCGTAGTAACGACCCATGACACCTTGAAGGTCGGTAAATTCGCCCACCATATCAGTGACAAGGTCAGACTTACATAGCTGTCCAGCCCTGTAAGCTAACCGCGGGTCTGCTCCGGCCTCGACGGATAATCTTTTTGCCAACGTGGCTACGCGCTCTGTCTTAGCAAAAACCGAGCCCAACTTCTCCTGGAAAACCACTTTTTTGAGCTGCTCCCTGCGCTCATGGAGGCTTACCCGGGCATCGTTTTTATAGAAAAAGGCCGCATCAGCCAAACGCGGTCTAATGACACGTTCGTTACCTTCTATAACTTGCTGGGGGTCCTTACTAACGATATTAGCGACGGTAATAAATGCTGGCATTAGCTCACTTTGACTATCTACTACATGAAAGTACTTTTGGTGCTCTTTCATAGATGAAACAAGGGCTTCGGAGGGTACCGACAAGAAGGCCTCATCAAACCTTCCAATCAGCGGCACCGGCCATTCGTTCAGCCCAGTCACCTCGTCAAGAAGCGCTTCATCGATTACTGCATTGCCGCCGACCCCTTTTGCTAGCGTAGATACACCATCCTTAATCAGTGCACGGCGTTTATCAAAACTAGCTAGGACAAACCCATCATGTAGTTGCTGTTCGTAACTATCAGGCGAGCGAATGACAATATCCCCACTGCCATGGAACCGGTGACCTTGGCTAATATTGCCAGTGGTCACACCGAGAATGTGCTCTTTACAAGTTTCACCATTAAATAACAGAACCGCCCACTGCACGGGGCGCACGAACTCTTCCTTACTGTCGCCCCATTTCATACGTTTAGGAATCGGCAGGGCGGCTAAGGTCTGCTCAATAATCCCGCCTAGGAGTGAAGTTGTATTTTTGCCTGTTTCAACGCGACGTGCACACAGCTTGTCTTGCTTGCCATCACTCTCAACCTTATCTGAAAGCTCTGAAACGTCTATTCCATTTTTACTAGCGAACGCCTGTGCCGCCTTAGTAGGGTTACCGTCGGCATCGAAAGCTACCTTTACAGGAGGTCCCCAAGAAACACTCTCAGTATCTGGCGTCCGAATCTCAAGAGATTTAACAATAATGGCCAAACGTCTGGGTGCAGCAAACGAATCTACTTGACCGAATGTCAGTTTGTGCTCGCCCAGACCCTTTTGCATGCCTTCAACCAAGGCATCTGAGAGGTTCATCAAGACTTTTGGCGGCAACTCTTCGGTACCTAGCTCAAACAATAAATCAGCCTTCATTTTGAATCTCCAGCATGTTGAGCCAATACTTCTTGAGCAATCTCTGGCGAAGCCAGCGGAAAGCCGGCAGCCATGCGTGAGTCAAAGTAGGATTGAGCGACGCCTCGAGCCAATGTTCGAACACGAAGAATATAACGCTGACGCTCAGTCACAGAGATAGCCTTCCGCGCATCTAATAAATTGAAGGCGTGTGATGCTTTCATCACCATTTCATAGGCCGGAAGAGGTAGGTTATTATCGATCAATTGACTACAGTCTTTTTCATATTGATCAAATGCGCTAAACATAAAATCAACGTCCGCGTATTCAAAGTTATATGTCGACATTTCAATTTCATTTTGTAAAAACACGTCACCATAGCTGACATCGCCCTGCGGGCCATGTGCCCAGACCAAGTCATAAATACTGTCAACACCTTGCAAATACATAGCAATGCGCTCAAGACCATAGGTGATCTCTCCGGTCACTGGATAGCACTCAAGTCCTCCAACTTGCTGGAAATAGGTAAACTGAGACACTTCCATCCCGTTCAGCCAAACCTCCCAGCCCAGCCCCCAAGCTCCTAAAGTTGGTGACTCCCAGTTATCTTCAACAAACCTAACATCGTGAATTAAGGTGTCTACGCCCAAAGTCCGAAGTGACCCGAGGTATAGCTCTTGGAAATCTTTCGGTGAGGGCTTCATAACCACCTGGAACTGATAGTAGTGCTGTAATCGGTTGGGGTTCTCGCCATAGCGCCCATCGGTAGGGCGGCGGGACGGCTGAACATAAGCGGCATTCCAGTTCTCCGGTCCTATAGAGCGTAAAAATGTCGCTGGATGAAATGTCCCTGCGCCCACCTCCATATCCAAGGGCTGCATGATTACGCAGCCGCATTTCGCCCAGTATTGTTGCAATCTGGAGATCAGATCTTGAAAAGTCTCTGGTGGTGCAAGAAGGTCGCTCACGAAAATTCACTCACTGTAAAAAAAGGGTCTGCCATAGCATTGCAATTATAAAGCCGCTCAGCGATAAAGATAGGGTCTAAGCACCCCAAAACTGACAATTAGATAACCGCGCTGATTCAGCTTTCGATATACTACTTCAGCGCTGATCGACGCATGTGATCTGTATCGAGCAAAGTGCACTGTGAATTTAAGAATAATAACCAAAAGGACACCCTGAACATGAGGAACACTCTGATCCTCTGGTTGTTGAAACTTATCTCCTGGCTACCCCTAGGTATTGCCCGCTTAAAAGGGCTATTTTTCGGATGGCTACTCTATGCCATCAATGCTCAACCCGCGCGAATCACAAAACTCAATTTAGCGCTTTGTTATCCTGAAATGAGCACAATAGATGCCAAAAAGCTGTGCAAAAAACGAATGAAACACCTTGCTCAAACAATTTTTGAAACGCCTAAAGTGTGGCGGAAAGGCAACCCTTGGGTCACCCAAAATATAGTTTCCATAAAGGGACTAGCGTTATTCGAGGCAGCTATTGCGGATAGCCGCGGCACTATCCTTGTCATACCTCATCAGGGCAACTGGGAGGTGCTAGGGCTTTGGGCCGGACAGCACAAAGCCATGACGTCTCTTTATGACCCGCCAAGAATGAGGGCGCTGGAGAACTGGATTAAAACATCTCGCCAACAATCTGGAGCTACCTTAGTGCCCACAAACGTCCGCGGGGTTGCGGCGATTATCAAGGCGTTAAAACGAGGGGAGATCACCGGTATTTTGCCTGACCAACAACCGCCCCCAGAGAGTGGCGAGTTCGCCACTCTACTTGGCGTTCAGACACGCACCATGACACTGATCAATAAGCTCTTACTGAGATCTGGGAGTCGAGCTCTAATGTGCACTGCGCTGCGGGTGTCAGGTGGCTGGGAGCTACACTTTTTACCAGTGGGTGAAGACCTTTACAGTGAAGACATCCAAACCAGTCTTGCCGCACTCAACCGCGGCGTCGAGGCCATTGTCGCCCTAGCGCCTGAGCAGTATCAGTGGGAATACAAACGGTTTCGGGATCGGCCGCCGGGTGTATCTGCAGCGTACGATTAATGACCAGTACCCCAATAATAACCCAATCCAATATAGGGACAGCTTTGCCAATTTCTCAACCTTCCCCCATAACCAGTGCTATTCCATGGAAAGCGCTTTCTGAGTTTGACCATGAGCAAGTTCCAGCCGGCTGGCATGAATGGCTATCTGATCGTGGGTCACTCACTGCAAGGTTGGTCGATGCCAGTGAAAATAAATTTTCAGTAGAGGTACTCAATCAGTACGAGTTCGTGCCCTCTGAATCAGAAGCGGCTGCTCTAGATATGTCCACCAGTACGCCCGCGATGATTAGGGAGGTTATCTTGTGCGGCAAAGGTAAACCGTGGGTGTTCGCTCGGAGCGTCTTACCGCTAACCACCTTGACCGGAAGATTGGTGGCGCTTCGTGAACTTGATAGCCAGCCACTAGGGGCATTACTTTTTAGTGACCCGAGTATGACACGAGCGCCCGTAGAGGCAAGTTATTCGGCCGCCTCCGCCTTTTCTGTGCCCGATACGCTATGTGCAGGCAACGCGTTTTTATGGGGCCGCAGGTCAGTTTTTTATCTCGACCAGAAGCCACTGCTGGTGAGTGAGATGTTTTTACCAAGCTTTGAGCCTTATAATAACATGCTCAGACACACACAAGACGAGCAGAAATGACAGCCTCAGGAGAACCCAGAGCAGCCTTCGTATCCAACCGCTGGCTTCGACTTATGCGCTTGGATCGCCCTATCGGTGTATACCTACTCATGTGGCCGACTCTCTGGGCATTGTGGTTTGCCGGGGAAGGCGTTCCTTCACTGAAGAATTTGAGCATCTTCTCGCTGGGCCTAATTGTTATGCGAGCAGCTGGGTGTGTTATTAATGACTATGCTGATCGACATGTCGATGGGCTAGTTGAGCGAACCAAAGGCAGACCGCTGCCAGCTGGAGAAATTACGCCAAACCAAGCGCTTTGGTTGTGTGGAGTTTTGCTAACCACGGCATTAATTTTGGTACTGATGACAAACCCCCTAACCATAGGGCTCTCCTTTGGGGGTCTAGCGGTAACAGCGATTTATCCGTTTATGAAACGCTTCACTCATTTACCGCAAATCGGACTTGGCGTCGCATGGGCATGGGTGGTGCCTATGGCCTTTGCTGCACAGAGAGAAGCGTTGCCGCCAGAATTATGGCTAATATTTGTCGCTATCGTATTGTGGACCGTTGCTTTTGACACCTACTATGCAATGGTTGATCGCGACGATGATTTAAAAATTGGTGTTAAATCTACCGCCGTATTATTTGGTCAGTACGATCTTGTGATGATTCTTATGTTACAGGCGGCAATGCTGATTCTCATGATTCTAGCCGGCCTAGAGTTTCAGCGCAGCTGGATTTATTTTTTTAGCCTGTTAGTTTCAGCCGGGTATTTCATCAACCAATTTCGCAGCGCCAGACATCGAGACAGGCAGGCATGCTTCGCTGCGTTTCTCGATAACCACAAAGTGGGCATGATTATTTTTATGGGCATTGCGCTTGACTACCTTTTTGAGGGGATGTCTTTAGCAGCCTATTTTTAAGTTTTCTGCCAAACGAGCAAACGATTATTGGCGGGCATAGCGTTGTCTTCTAGCAGACTCATGCCAGCGGACAAGGCCAGCTGATCAAGGTCATTAAACTCCCGAATACCCTGATTCGGGTTACTTTCTTTTAAGCGGTAGTTGAAGGCGCGATTACTTTCTGCAGCGATAACCCCAGAATATTGCATCGGTCCGTATAGACAAAACAGGCCGCCAGCAACCAATGAGCTGGCTACCTCCCTGAACATTATCTCAACCTCAGGCCAGGCCATGATATGAGCGGTGTTGGATGAAAAGGCTGCCTCAAATTTTTTTTTGGGCCAGACGTCGCGACTGACATTTAGGGCGATCGGCACACCGATGTTATCTAAACCACTTTCATCTAACCATTGGTTAATTCCAGAATGATTTTCAATTCTGTCACTCGTTTGCCAATATAAATGAGGCAGTTGCCGGGCAAACCAAACCGCGTGTTGACCGGTGCCGCTGCCGAGTTCAAGGACCGACTCACGGTTTGATAAAAGGCGCACTAAAATGTCACCTATTGGAGCGCGGTTATTTTCACAAGCCTGAGAGAAAGGTTTATTCATTTAAACGGCCCATTTCTGAGAATGGTTGTCAACTTTAGCTAACCTCGCGTGAAGACCCACCTGTCACCCTCGCTCAAAGCAGAATTGAAGCTATAACCATCGCTATCAAAATTTTTGATATCTTCAACGTCTGTAATCTTGCCCTTAATAATGAACGCAGCCATTAACCCCCGCGCCTTTTTGGCAAAAAAGCTAATGATTTTGTATTTACCATCTTTACTGTCCATAAATACCGGTGTGACAATGCGGCCAGTAATGTTCTTTTCTTTCGCCGCTTTAAAGTACTCATTCGACGCAAGATTCACTAATACGTCCGTGGGCTTTTTCAGAAGAGCGTTTAATTCACGAGTGATAATGCCATCCCAAAACGCATAGAGGTTAGGGCCGCGTTGATTGGCAAACTTAGTGCCCATTTCAAGGCGATAGGGCTGCATTAAATCTAGCGGGCGAAGCACGCCATAGAGGCCAGATAAGATACGCAGAGTACCTTGAGCCCAGTTGAGATCCTCTTCAGTCATATTTTCCGCATCTAGCCCCTGATAGACGTCACCTTTAAATGCCAGCACAGACTGCTTTGCATTGTCGGCGCTAAACGGCGTGTGCCACGCCTGAAAGCGTTCATAATTCAGAGCGCCAAGCTTATCGCTTAGTCCCATTAGTACGCAGACATCCTGCGGAGACAGGCCTTTGAGACCGTTAAGTAGCTCCTTAGAATGCGACAATAGTTCTGGCTGCGTAAAGGGCTTTGCTGTCACTGAGTTACTATAGTCAAGTTTTTTTGCTGGAGAAATTACCGTTAGCATCATTTTTTTGGCCTCTCTAGGTCATTGGCAATCATACTCATCCCTTATTATACCAAGCCTTTTGCAAAGCAGACCATAGCTTGTTAAAAACGCTTTGAGTTGCTTGTGTATCTTCAAGAGACCTTACCTTCATAATAGTGGTCACGGCCATAATTTGTCTCTAGACTAGCTACTTGGCTATTTGAGAGCTTCTTTTCAGAAAAGGGGCCAAATAGTAACCATATATATCAATACTCACTGGAGGAGAGTTTAATTGTTTAATCGAAAAAAGCACAACAGGAAAAAAAGCGAAACTACTCCCTGTATATTCTGTAGGAGAGTGCGCGTTTTTATGATCGTGGCCTTCATGTTGTTGGTCTTGATTGCGTTCAAAGTAGAACTTTCGTTTTTGCGCGGTATTTCTTTAACAGCGATTGCGGCGGACTTTATCGGCATCCTGGTTATAGTGACTTTGCTATGGAAGGGATACCATGAATATTGGAAAACCGATGATTGAAAAGACCGCTAAGCCCAATTGTTGGGACTGCCAGCATTTTAAGATTACCCATGATCCGAGGCGACCTTATGGGTGTTCATCAATGGGGTTTAAGACTCGAGCATTGCCGTCACAAGAGGTTTTTAGAATACAGGGGCATGATTGTTTGATCTTTACCAAAAAGGCTGATCCCGCAAGTTAAGTCCATCAGTGATTGCTGGGGTCTTGCTCTGTGACAAGTAAAAAAGAATAAGCGGTTGCTTTAGATTGCTTGCAAGAAACTGCGCCATTATAGGCGTAAACGGTGCAGGCATAATCCTTGCGATGTTTCCAGCTGCTACTCTCAGTCCACAAGTTTACTGCACCAATATTATGGAAAACTGCAGTGTTGAGTGCCGGGCCATTACAATCCGGCTGGATAAGATTTTGTAACTGTTGTTTTGTTGCCAGTCGCCAGCCAATACCCGACTTTTCTGATAAATCTGCAGCAAAACGTTTAGCTTCCCCCCAGGACATTCGCAGAGGAATGCCTTGACAGCGTCCGTTGCTAAAAGAAAGTCCTGCTAAACAGCGGTACCAGTTTAAACCTGTTCTCATATCAAAAGCTGTTCCACTAGCATTTAGAGTGAAGCTTCTTAGGTTACTAGGCGTGGTGTCATCCGAACAAAGAGGCTTGGTCTTATATCGGTCACACCCGACGATCAAAAAACAGCAAATTAGAACCGAAAGCACTCGAAGCAAACGCGAGCTAGTTGCTGGGAAAGAAGAATATGATTTTGCACTGTTTCGCATCTACAGACCTCCCACTAAAGACGATCACTTGGTTGATGGCATGATTAGGGATATGGAGAACCCTAAATATATTGGCACCTTTGTGCCTGGCGCGCTAAGCTATGCGAATTAACATAGCACAAGATAGGAGCAATACTCAATCGGCCATGTTGTGCTGACAGCTTAACGACCCATTTAAGCAAGCTGGTTAAACTGCCGATTTAAGAAACCGAGGTGGTTGTTTCGTAATTATCACTAATTGCATCAAAGTTCCGTGTTTTCCTATTTAATTTGGAGATTAGTATGAGTTTGGCACCATTAATTGGGCTAATAGGCGCATTTGCCTTTATCAGTCTTGCGGTAGACGATATCAATGGGCTCATTGAGCCGTCATCGCTAGGGCTAGTGGTGGGAGGCACATTTATGGTTATCCTATTTCGCTCAACACTTGAGGAGGTCTTATCGGGTATTTCGGCAGCAAAGAAAGTCTTTATTTATAAGGTAGAGCTTCCTGAAGCTTTAATAGACGACATTGTAGAATTGGCTACCATTGCCAGAAAAGATGGCGTGATTGCGCTAGAGCAGGCGGACATAGAGAATCAATTTTTACTCCAGGGCATAAGGCCACTAGTGGATGGCGCTGATTCAGCGTTTATTAGAAGTGTCCTTGCAAGAGAGATGGACATGATCTCTGACCGAAATAAGGCCGCATCAAGCATATTTACTGCTGCGGGTGAGATTGCTCCCGCTATGGGGATGATTGGTACTTTGATTGGTCTAGTTAACCTCTTATCCAACTTATCAGACCCGTCAGGGATTGGGTCAGCGATGGCTATTGCCTTGCTTACGACACTCTACGGGGCGATTTTGGCTAACGTTGTGTTTATCCCCATGGCTATGAAGTTAGATGGCTATGCTATGAAAGAAAAGCTTAATAACCAACTTATTTCCGAGGGTATATTGCTCATTAGAGCAAATGCCAACCCTCTTTCAATTGGTGATTTACTGAAAGTTTATTTAGCGCCAAAGAAACAAAAAGGCGATGAAGCAAACGAACAAAACGAAATCGAATTAGGTTAAGCGCAGGGGTTTTTAGATAACCCGCCGAATAGAGGGATCTTTCTATGAGCACACTTTTTAGCGATCAAAATAAGTGCCCCAGTTGCGTGCCAGTAGCCCCATTGTGGATGACCACTTTTGCAGATATGGCTTTATTGCTAATGGCCTTTTTTGCAATCATGTACTCTTTTACCAACATCGATGCTCACGAACAAACAAAATTTGCGGCCGCTATTAAGTCCGGTTTCGGAATTATGAGATTAGAGGCCACTGATATGAATGACCTTTCTAACCAGCATGCAGGTCGGGAGTTTAGCGCTGAAATAGCAGAGGGCAGGCCTCCGACCTTGGAAGCTAAGCCCCAAGAAAAAAGCGACACCGACATGCAAGGCCTGGCGGGGGGCAAGGGCGAAAAATTTAGTTTTAGTTCTGATGATGCATTTAAGGCGCTTAAAGACGTGCTATCAACGGAGATAGAAAAGGGCGAGGTTAAGGTGAAGATTGATGGCGACCGTGTGGTGGTAGAGCTGCAATCTTTTGTTACCAGTGGGGGGGAGGTCTCGCCGAGGGACGCTCTATCGGAAGGCGCTGTAGTGCGCCAAAGCGCATTAGATATTTCAGCGTATGTTGTTCAAGTGCAGGCTAATACAAAGATAAAGATAGACGTTACCAAGCAAAGTTTAAATGTTGAGGACCCAAAGTTTGTAGCTCGAAAAAACTTCGCCGCGCGTACTTATAAATCGGTGATCAAAGTGATGGGAGACGAAATCAAAAGCAATAGCGCTATGGTCGACCTGAAGGATGACCAAGTATTAGTCCGTATCTCCAATACCAATGCTTTTGTGTCAGGGCGTGCAGCTCTGAATAAAGAGACTAAAAGGGTGTTAGTAAAGCTTGGCGAGAGTCTAAACGCAGGGGTAGGTAGGGTTAGAGTCGAAGGCCATTCCGACAATATCCCTATTATTTTCAGCGAGCGGTTCAAGTCCAACTGGGAGCTTTCCGCTGCCCGAGCGTCCTCAGTTGCCGCGGTACTAATTGAAGACTCTGGCATGGATGATCGTCTGATTAAGATTGTCGGCTATGCGGATACTCAACCTATTGCGTCCAATACTACCGAGCGAGGGCGCAGGCTAAATAGGCGTATTGATATTTTTATTCAAAGATCTCCAGGATTATGAGAGTGTGATTAATGCTTTTAACTAACAGCCGCAAACCGGACTGCCCACCCTGCCCAAATGGATCGCCGATGTGGATGACGACTTTTGCAGATATGGCAACATTGTTAATGGCCTTTTTTGTGTTGTTAGTGGCCTTTGCCAACATGGACCCGGCAGGCTCACATCGCCAGACTGATGAACATGAAAAAGGGCCGGGCGTATTAGATGAATTTTTGCGGATACAGAGCCCCGGCGGAGATGTGGAGATTTTGACTCAAATATCGCCGTCAACACCATTACTCATTGAGGGTTCGAGCATCGCTCCTGATAAGGACTCGAAATTTAGAGGTCACGAACTTGCAAATAACTCTGTGGGCATGAGTAACAAAGAGTACCGAAATAATGCTGATATGGAGGATCTTAAAAAAGCACTTGCCTTGGAAATTGCTGCGGGCAAGGTACGGCTAGTGGAAAAGCCAGAAGCCATCATTGTACAAGTAGCAACCTATGACTCACGGGGGATTGATGGTAAGGGTTATCAAGTAGACACCACATCCAAAATTTCGAAGGAAGATGTATTGGTGTATGCAAAAGTAGCAGAGATACAAGGCGCCGCTAAGACGGATATTGTGGTAGAACATATGGTCACAAGCTTATCGATAAAAAATCAGAAGCAGATAGCCAAAGAAGCTTCCTTTGCAGATAGATATCAACGTATTTACAAACAGATGTCGGCGTCGATTGCTCAGGGTACGGTCTCTGTTGTACGCGATGGCCAAAAAGTCGTTATCCGCATTGCGGGGAGTGCTTCTTTTGTCAGTGGTAAGGCAGCGCTCAGGCCAGCGATTAGGCCTTTACTTGACAGGCTTGCCAAGGTTCTAGTGGGTTCGGAGAGGAAAATAACTGTTGAGGGGCATACGGATAACCGACCTTTGGCCTTTAATGAAATCTATCGATCCAATTGGGATCTTTCGTCGGCTAGGGCCGCGGCAGTAGCGGGATATTTTGTTGCCAAACCTGAGCTTGCTAACGAGAAGTTTATGGTTAGTGGTTTAGCCGCTATTCACCCTGTTGCGAGCAATACTACTGTTTTCGGACGTGCCCTGAACCGCAGAATCGAAATCATCGTCGATGACAACGAATAAAATGGTCTTCTCCGTCGCTCAAACACCAAAAGAGCGTAGTTTAGTTGGCATCAGATTGTCGAATATCAATAAGGCAGTTAGCTAAAGAGAGAACTATTAAGACGCTTTGGCGACGGGATTGTTTTTCATTAGCTCTGGCAAAAGCTCCCAGGCGCTATTCAATTCGTCAATTAGCCCTTTGACTTCTCTTACGGTATGAATATCGCAATTGATGTTGGCTTTAAGCAGTTGCCGCGAGCAGTAGTCGTAAATATCGGAAAGATTTCTGGCTAGATCTTTACCTTTATCAAAACATAATGACGACTGGAGACCGCCGAGTATCTTTAGGCACCGACTAATAGCGACGCCCCTTGCGGCCGTTTCTTCACGATCAAAATGGCCTTCAGCTTTAGCCAAGGCCTCGCTGAGACCGTTAAATAACATCTCTGTGAGCTCTAAGCTATTTGCATATGTAATCTTGGTAGAGACATTGACGTCTTGATAAGAAGAGATTCCGCGAAGTGAAGATCGTTTCATAATAACTACTCTAAATGAAGTACATGCTTCTATCATCGGTCGTAGCAATACTTTCTTTAGTAATAAATGTTGGAATTTTATTAGTAATTTGTCTTGGAAGGTTATTTTAAGGGCGATAAAAAATAGGAGCTAAAGCGCCAGCTAAACGGGTAAAGCGTTCTGGAATAAAAGCATCAATTGTCTGAGACCTCAGGGGCATACAAACCGGAGGGGCATCCAGTCTATGCAATTATAAATATAAAATAGTTGCTAAATATTCGAGTAAATCAGCTTCATGAAGCGGTTTTTGAGCGGCATAGGTGGTATTTCCAGTTGCTTTTATGCAATTATGTATGGCACGATAGCTACAAGATCGGCGATGGAAGGCTGCGCCGGCAGTCAAGAGTTCGAAACTAAACTTAAGATTAAATTTTACTTAATGTTGTGTAACGACCTGATAGAGAGGGTTGGAGCCAGAGCAAACGGCAGCAACAATATTAGTAAGAAAGAGTACATCATTTGGCTAATCTCAAAGCACTTGTTGGCATAAGTCAGCAAACAGAAGAATTAAGGCACCTGATCGAGGTGATTGGTACCAGTGACTCCACTGTTTTGCTGCTTGGCGATAGCGGCACTGGTAAAGAGGTTGTTGCTAACGCGCTACATAGTCGCTCATCTAGATCTCGGGGACCTTTCATTCCGGTAAATTGTGGGGCAATACCCCGCGATTTGCTTGAAAGCGAGCTTTTCGGACATCTCAAAGGGGCGTTTACTGGCGCCATAAGCGATCGTAAAGGCAGATTTCAATTAGCCAACAAAGGCACCTTGTTCCTTGATGAAATTGGCGATATGCCAATGGAACTGCAGGTTAAATTACTAAGAGTGTTGCAGGAAAGAACCATAGATCCCGTGGGCTCCTTAGAGAGCTTGCCGATAGATGTTCGGGTTATTGCCGCAACCCATAAAAACGTTGAACAGCTAATTAGCCAAGGTCTTTTCCGAGAAGACCTTTATTATCGACTCAACGTGATGCCCATCGAAATCGTTGCTCTCAAAGAGCGCAAAGACGACATTCCGGTCTTAATTCAGCATTTTGCTGAAAATTATGCGGCTGAGAGACAATTACCGATTAGTTTTACCGCGTCTTCTATGAGTGCATTATTACACTACAACTGGCCAGGGAATGTGCGCGAATTAGCAAACTTAATAACGCGCTACACAGCACTTTATGGAGGCCAGCAAGTAGATTTAGATAAAGTCCCTAACAGTATGGTTCCTCAGGGGCTTCGCAGCGATCGCAGAAACGCCACCCCTGGCATAAAGACTGTTTCAAGCCTGTTGCAGCGTGACACTGCCCAGCCATTTCCTAATCCTGACATTAATGGACATGTAGCGTTTGATTGCAGCGGCAGAGCTATAGATGAAGTTCATAAAGTAATTGCATTGGCACAAGGTGGAGATCAATTTCCGGAGGAGGGTGTGCGGCTGAAGCAACATCTCCTGGGTATTGAGAAGAGTCTTATAAGTCAAGCGCTTGAGAAAGCTGAAGGAAACGTTTCAAAAACAGCGAGGTTGTTGAGCTTACAAAGAACCACGCTAATCGAAAAAATAAATAAGTACGGATTGTCCAATCTCCATTAAGTCTTTGCCTATTATGGCAAATTCAATTGGCTCCAGCCTGTTAACCGCCTTGCGAGCGCGGATTCTCTGACTGTCAAGTTCTTGACTTGTCGCCGCTGGCAATTAACTGACACTCCTCTGCCAGTACTATACTAACCTATTGTTTTTAATGAATAAAAATAACTGGCATGCTCCTTGCTTAATCATTACAAAAACAAAGCGGCAATTCGCATAGGATTTGTGGTGATAGAAACGACAATAAAAACAGTTTTATGCCTTGACTCTAGGGAGCTCCTAGACCAGGCGCTGCTATCCGAGTTATCGACTCGTGGAATAGCCATGCAAAAAATATCATGGCACGACCTTACCAACGTCCGTTTGGAAGATGTGTCGGTGATTGTCATAACCCTTAAGGACAATATTTCTCCATTGGAGCGTGTCGAAGCTTTATTGACAAACCTACAAAGAGAGTTGCCCCTGATAGTTCGTGTGCCAAGACACGCATTTGAGCTCGCAGTTGAGATTACCAGCAAAAGCTCTGTCATAGTGCGAGCCACGGATATTTTGGACCGCGCATCTTGGATTGATCTGATCGAGCGTGTTGGATTGACCCCAAATCAAAAAAACCCAGATTTTGTTTTTGTAGATCCGATGAGTCGTAAGCTATTAGCACTCACTGAGCGCGTAGCAGCCTCAAATGTGACCGTTTTGCTGGCAGGCCCAACGGGCGCCGGTAAGGAGGTCTTTGCAAAGATACTGCATGATGCGTCTCCTCGATTTAAGGGTCCATTTGTTGCTTTGAATTGCGCCGCTATGCCAGAGAACCTGATAGAGGATATGTTGTTTGGGCATGACAAAGGATCTTTTACAGGGGCGACCAAAGTCCAGCCAGGACTTTTTGAGCAAGCTCAAGGAGGCACCATTTTTCTTGATGAAATTGGTGAAATGAGTTTTCATCTTCAAGCTAAATTGCTGCGCGTATTGCAAGAGAGAACAGTTACCCGGTTAGGTGGCCGTGACAGCATTAAGCTAAATATTAGAGTGGTTGCGGCCTCAAATAAAAACTTAAAAGCTGAGATCACTAATCGCACGTTCAGAGAAGACCTCTATTTTCGCTTGAGTGCTTTCAAAATCACTATCCCCGCGTTACGTGAAAGGCCTTGCGATATTGTTCCTCTTGCTACCCATTTTGCTTCTAAGTACTTGGGGGCGGGGAAAAAAGCTCAGCTCAGCGACGAAGTTAAGTCTAGTTTACTCGCTTATTCGTGGCCAGGAAATGTCCGTGAGCTTCAAAACGTTATGCTCCGAGCGACCGTGCTAACAGAAGATACATTTATAACTCGTCAGCACTTGGTTTTAGACGACCATGCCTTTTTTGATCAAAACGGTCAGCCTGATACTCACCGAGATGTGCCCGTACCCGCCGGCCTGTTGACCAGTGATGATCCTCGCGAAATAGATACAGCTACTTTCCCGATCGGCGATCAGACTGGCCACCAGGTACCCAGTGGGCTCAACCAGGCAATGCAAGCGAATGAATACAACGTCATTGTAGCTGCGCTTGAAGGTTCTCAGAGCAGGAATCAAGCAGCCCAAAAACTGGGGATCAGCCCCAGAACGCTGCGGCACAAATTACAGCGGCTCCGCGAGCAAGGAATAACAGTAACTAGAGCGTATGCACGTTAAAAGTGGAGTATTAAAGAATGGTTAATCCTACAAATCTAGGCAATGTACAGTCAGTACTGGCACAAATTAAACAATATCAGGCAAATATTGCGGAAGGAGTGAATATTACTCCTCAGTCATTAAATGTTACTACAGGGAACAACCCAACGGGGTTTTCTGAGAGCGTTAAAAGCGCCTTGCAAGAGGTAAATACGACACAGCAGATAGCAGCATCCATGAAAACTGAGTACGAACGAGGCGCGGATATTCCGCTGACCGATGTGGTTATGAGTATTCAAAAGTCGTCCTTAGCTTTTGAGGCAACTTTGCAGATAAGAAACAAAGTTCTTAAAGCATACGAAGAAATCATCAATATGCCAGTGTAAAAACTGAACAGAGAAACAGATATGGCCACTACCTTAGCAAACCCAAATAATTTAGCGCTTAGCTCACCCACTGAGTCCAGCAGTCAGTTTGTACCAAGTCAAGCTAGTTTGACGCGGACTGAAAATCCTAGTCTCAGAGAGGGGCAGAGGCAACAAAATATTGTCTCTGCAAGTACAACATCAGCGGGTGGTTTAGGGAGCCTTTTTTCTCAGCCTGCAATACAAAAAGCGCTGCCGGCGATTATTGCCTTTACAACTATATTTCTGATTTTGGTCGCTTATTCCTGGGCTCAGGGGTCGACCTATCGCAGCGTCTACCCTGAGCTTTCTGAAGCTGACCGGCAGTCTGCTTTTGAGGAGTTATCGGGGGCGGATTTTGGCGCCAGAATTGATTCCACAACTGGCGGTCTGCAAGTGCCTTCTGACCGTTACCATGAAGCCAGATTATTTCTTGCGGCCAGGGGATTACCCAAGAGTAGTGCAGCTGGAGGAATAAGTGCACTTAACGATAGCACCTCTATGACCACCAGCCAGTTTATGGAACAGGTGCGCTATATATCTGCAATAGAGCAAGAGTTGGCTCAAAGTATTACCAACATTGCCACTATTGAGTCCGCCCGAGTGCATCTAGCCGCTCCCAAGCAGAGCGTATTTGTGAGGAACCGCACACCAGCAAAAGCGTCGGTTGTTGTGGCCCCCTATTCCGGGCGAAAAGTATCACAGGCTCAGGTCCAAGCAATTGTGCACTTGGTCGCATCAAGCGTGCCCTATTTGGCTGCGGGAGATGTTTCCGTGGTAGATCAAAGAGGGGAGTTGCTAACAGACGACAGTCGTTTTTCAGCCATCAAAATGAACACTCAACACATGTCCTACAAACAGAAAATGGAAGAGAGCTATCGCTCTAGAATTAATGCCTTATTGGCGCCTGTTGTTGGTATGGGAAATGTTCGATCGGAGGTTGAAGTTCAGATTGATTTTACGGAGATTGAATCGACTTTTGAGGAGTATGGAGGTAATGAAAATAGCCCTCTCGCTCGTTCAGAATCACTTTACATTGAGAGGGGGGCTGGCAAATTAGCTATGGGTGTTCCCGGAGCTACTTCCAATATTGACCCCAGCGCAACTCTGCTTAAAAATTTGGAAGAAACATCCCCTAATCAGGATGGATCTGGACCGATGAGCAGTAAGACCCAGCGCAACTACGAGTTGGACCGGACAGTTAGGCATGTCAAACGGCAGGGTGGAAAGTTAGAGCGTTTGTCAGTGGCAGTGGTAATTAACGAGTCGTCAGCCCCAATGAGCGCCAACAATGAAAACGACTCTCCAGATGAAGATGGCAGCTCCCAAGAGACCGCTGCGATATATACCGCCGAACAGATTGACCGTTTTACTGCTTTAGTGAAAGGGGCAATTGGATTTAATGCCGAACGCGGCGATGTGGTCACCATAATATCGACGAAATTCGAAAAACAACAATTGCCCTCGGAGGTGCCGTTGTTGTGGTATGAAAACCATCAAATTTTAGGCCTCATTAAAAACCTCATTTTTGCATTAGTCTTAATTGCGATCTTGTTTTTTGTCATTCGGCCGACGTTAAAGTCATATGCTAGTCCCAGAGTGTTGGGACGCCCCCCAGCTGGGAATTTTAGAGACGATAAAGACGGGGAGTTATCGCTGGATGATCTGAGTTTACTGAATTCAGGTGGAGCAACCTCAATGAAGGATTTACAGGACAAGCTAAAGCCAAAAAAATCAAATATACCCTTGGAAATGCTCGATACAGCAAATACTTATGATGACAAAGTGTCGCTGGTGAGATTGCTGGTAGCTGATGATGCTAAGCGCGTCGCGAATGTACTTAAGACAATGATTGGCACAGCGTAGACAGTAAGGCTTTAACAGGAGACAAACAATGGCAAAAGCACCAGCACCAGCAACAGAACAACCGATCTTTGAGGGCAGAGATAGCCCTTTGCTCGACTCAGCTTTTCAAGCGATGACTGGGAGCGAGAAGGCTGCTGTCATTATGCTTCTTCTCGGAGAGCAGCAGGCCGCAGATATTATGCAGTTTTTTAATGCAAAAGAGGTAAATGACCTCAGTGCCGCTATGGTGAGCGTTGCGAGCTTGTCACAAAGTACAGTCAACCAGGTTCTAGATGAATTCATTCTAACGGTTAAAACACAAACCAACCTTGGCTTAGGCTCTTCTGACTATATTGCTAATGTCTTGAACAGAGCGCTGGGAGAAGACAAGGCCGCGACTGTATTAGCGAAGATAATGCCGCCAGCGAATAATCGAGGACTAGAGCTGTTGCAGTGGATGGATGCAGAGTCGATTGCTGAAATAATCTCTAACGAACACGCTCAGGTCGCCGCAATTGTTCTTTCTGTGCTTGAGAGTGGGCCCGCTGCAGAAGTACTTGGCTGGTTGCCGGAGGATCAGCATGTAGAGATATTACAGCGTATTTCGGTTTTAGATTCTGTACAGCCATCTGCAATGCAAGCTCTGGAAAATGTTGTATCTAAGCAGTTTTCAAATTCATCGGCAAAGGTGTCATCCCTAGGTGGGATTGAGGCTGCAGCACTAATAATGAACTATTCAAAATCGGATATTGCAGCAAACGCCATGGCTGGTTTGTCAGTAAATAATGCAGAGCTGGCTACTAGTATTCAGGAAAAAATGGTCACTTTCGATAACTTCGGTGAAATGGATAACCGAAGCATCCAAACATTGCTTCGTAGCATTGAGCAAGATGATTTGATGGTCGCTCTTAGAGGCGCCGATCAAGTAATTAAAGATAAGTTTTTGGAAAACATGTCAGAGCGTGCGCGATTGATCTTTGTAGATGATATGGAAGCCAAAGGGCCAGTAAGACTTAGCGAAGTAGAGGCTGCTCAGCAGAGTATATTACGTGTAGCAAGGAAGCTATCCGATGATGGTGAGGTGATGCTTGCGGGCGGAGGAGAAGACTTTGTCTGATAGGTCGGCAGGCGAAGATTGGCTAGGGCACAATCTGTTACAGAGAGCAAACACTGATAACACATTTGTGTTGGCACCATGGGATGAAGGGGCACAGGGCCTTCAGACAGACTCCTTTCGTCCTTGGATGAACTCAGGCCTAGACACCTCTGAGCATAGGCTGTCGCCAGAGACTAATGTTGTGTTAGGCCCGCCAGATCAAGCAGAAATAACCGAGGGTAATCTTTTAAAAGAAAATGCCGAGATTAATAGAAGAGAGCTGGAGCAACAAAAGCGGACTTCATTTGAGGACGGTTTTGAGCGAGGAACTGATCTGGCTGAGCAACAGTTTGACACAACTCAACAGCAGTTTTTGGAGTTAATTGAGAGTATTAGTCTTGCACAGAGCGACATGAGGACTTTCTATGAGCCTATCAAAAAGCTGGCCGTACATCTTGCCGAGCAATTGGTCAGAGGTGAATTAACACTTTCTACCACCGCGATTGAGCGCCTGATTAAAGAAACTATAGTCGATCTTGGACAGCAGAGCTCCGATCCAATTACCGTCAACTTAAACACGCAAGACCGGGCACGGTTACCCACTAATTTTACAGAAGAATTCCCGCAAATAGATTTCAGGGCTGACGAAAAAATATCCCAAGGCAGTCTTGTCCTGAGCCTTGGTGATACTGCGATAGAAGATTTCCTAGAGCATCGCTTGCATGCTCTCGCAGACAGAATTTTTAAGCCTCAAGATTCGGAGAGGCCGAACATGTCAATAGAGCAGCAGTCAAAACCTGAGCAACAAGATCCAGATCTTTCATCCCAGTCTGATGATATAGATACCGCTTGTAACGACATTGTCGATGGGACAGCAGAGAGCCAAGCCGATGATTGAGTTCTCCCACCAGGTTGATCGCCACGTCGACGAACTACGAGCACCAAAGCGAGTCTTGAGCGGTAAGCTTGTTAGGGTGGTCGGACTAACCCTTGAAGCCAGGGGTATTTCCGCGCCGCTAGGCGCTCACTGTCAGGTAGAAAATTTGGGTGCAGGAACGGTTATAGACGCCGAAGTGGTCGGTTTTCAAGATGATCTTATCTATTTGATGGCATATACAGATCCCGGTGGTATTGGACCGGGATCTAGAGTTTGGTTGCGCTCGAACCACTCTAAAGCACGACTGGGCGAGAAAATGCTTGGTCGTGTTATTGATGGATTGGGCAATCCTGTCGATGGTAAGGGCGCCATTAACTTCACTGACCAGCTCAGCCTAGAGGGGGTGCCGATAAATCCCATGGAGCGCGGCGCTATTGAGAGAGTGCTCGACACAGGAATAAAAGCAATTGATACCTGTTTAACGCTCGGACAAGGACAACGCATTGGCTTGGTTGCCGGATCAGGCGTGGGCAAAAGTGTGCTGTTGGGAATGCTGACAAGAAATACTGAGGCAGATGTGGTGATAATCGGGCTGATTGGTGAGCGCGGTCGAGAAGTTCAAGAATTTATTAAACAAATTTTGGGAGAAGTAGGAATGACAAAGGCAGTAGTGATAGCTGCGCCCGCCAACGTCTCCCCGGTGATGCGACTAAAGGCGACTAATTTAACCCACTTGGTTGCTGAATACTTTAGAGATCTTGGCAAAAATGTGTTGATGCTCTGTGACAGTTTGACTCGAGTTGCGCACGCACAGCGTGAGATAGGCCTTGCGATAGGGGAGCCTCCGACCGTCAAAGGATACCCTCCATCGGTTTTTGCGCTGTTGCCTAAGCTGATTGAAAGAGCGGGCGTGGGTCGAAAAGGTGTTGGCTCAATAACCGCCGTTTACACGGTACTCGCCGAAGGCGATGATCGGTCAGATCCAGTGGTTGACATAGCGCGGGCATCTTTGGATGGTCAGGTTATGCTCTCCAGAGAACTCGCAGATGCTGCGCACTATCCAGCCATTGATTTAGTCGGGTCAATTTCAAGAGTGATGAACAGCTTAGTGACTCAAGACCAGCAAAATACATCGAATCGATTGCGGCGACTTTGGACGCTCTATCAGCAGAATCAAGACCTTATTCAAGTTGGCGCCTATGAGCCAGGATCCAACAATGACTTGGATGAAGCTATTAGGCTCAGACCGGGCATGGAAAAACTATTACAACAGTCCAGCACTGAAACAATTAGCATAACTCAAAGTTGGTCGATGCTAGATGACCTGTTGGAGGCAGAAGCATGAATAGTCACTCCAAGTCCATCTGGGATACCTTGTTATTAACTGCGCAAAGGAAGTCCGGTACAGCGCACAGCACTTTGCAAAAAGCGCAACTTCGAAAGGAGCAAGCTCTCGCCCGCAGGAAAAAAATTGACCAACTAATCACAGAGTATGCTGAGCGCTTAAGATTGCTACAGAGTGAAAGCCACAGCACAGCAGAGGCGACTAACTACAGGCAGTTTATTGCCCAGCTCCAGGACATTAACCAGCGAACTAGTCATGAAATCAAACAGGCAGCGTTGGGATATTCGCAGGCAAAAACGGCTCTTTTAGTCGCGGAACAAGAACGCTTGAAGCATCAAAAGCTAGTGCAAAGAGAGGCTAACAGGCAGCATAAAACACAACATATAGCCGACATTAAAGCGCTTGATGCACAAACCACGATTCAATTCAATGTCAAAAACAAGACCCATCAGCAGCGCTAGAAGATACTTGGCATACCAATTGCTATGACCTATGTAATTACTATTAATTACATGGAGTCACTGGCTTATGTTCGAACTCAACAGCTTGTTCCTTGGTTCTGGAAAGCCACCAGAAACCAGCGAAACCGTTTCCAATGAAGGCTTTCAAGACCATGTCAAAAATAAAGATAATCCCTTTGGCGCTATATTGGATGAAAATCTCAAGGGTAGTACAACGGCAAAAAGTGGCAACGGCATAAAGGAAAGCGGCAATGAGGCGCCCATACGAGAAAGCGACAGTAAGCTTCAGACACGTACTTTGAAGGGAGGGATAGAGCTTGCGCTCGGAGGAGTAGAGCCTTCACAAGATGTTATTGCCGATTATGCTAAATCTCAAGGGCTTGATGCAGAACTAATCGAAATATTAATGACGGCTGGAGTCAGTGGCGCGGTGCTCGAAAAAGAATTGTTATTAGATCCGTCAACACTAGGACAATTATCGGCACCAGCTACTCTCACTGAAAGCCGAGAATCATTACAGGCTAAAAAGAGCGCTGTACCTATCGCACCTGAAACCCTACTAATTCAGAACGGCCATAGCATTACGAATAGTGATTTGCCGACAATAAAGCCAGGACTGCAAGCCTTGGAGACGATTCAAGGATTTCGTGATCAGGTTGTGAGCCCGACCCAAACGCTGCAAAGCTCGGCTAGCGCGTTAAGGTCTAAGGAGGTACTAACGCCCAATAGTGCCTCAAGCCGGGCAACAACGGTATCTGCACCTGCGGCGACTGACGCTGTAATACCTCAAAATGGACGCAGTATAGCGGCCAGTGATTTGCCGACAATAAAGCCAGGACTGCAAGCCTTGGAGACGATTCAAGGATTTCGTGATCAGGTTGTGAGCCCGACCCAAACGCTGCAAAGCTCGGCTAGCGCGTTAAGGTCTAAGGAGGTACTAACGCCCAATAGTGCCTCAAGCCGGGCAACAACGGTATCTGCACCTGCGGCGACTGACGCTGTAATACCTCAAAATGAACGCAGTATAGCGGCCAGTGATTTGCCGATAGCTAATGCAGGGCTGAATTACGCAAAGGCATCGTCCAAAGCGCCTGTCATTATGCCTGATACCGTCTCAGACAGTGGGGCGAAGACAGCTAAAACTGAGGCAGCGTTAATCCAAAATGATCGAAAATCCCCCGTTAGTGATTTGCTATTTGCCAAGCTAGAATCAACACGCTTACCAGCAACTCAACCTCATCTTGGAAATATGACAAGGATCATGGAAGCAACACTGCCTAAGGGTCATCATAGTGTCGCCAACAATGATATAAACATTGCTAAGCCCGAGCGTGCCCGAGCTATTAATCCGTCAGTTATACCTAATGCTAGACCGCAAGAGGCTCAGAAGACAATACGGCAAGCTCAAAGTAAGGTTGATGCACCTGAGCAGGTTACATTGATAATTCCCACAAAAATATCGAAAGAAGTAAAATCGCTAGAGCCTCGAGGAGTGGCAATAGAAAAGTTAGCGCCCATAAAACTCCCTGCATCAGCGGAAATCATTATCAGTCACAATCAACAACAAAGGCCGGACTTGGTTAAGCAAGCTGAAGCGTCAAAAAAAGACCTGGGTAGCGACATTATTACTCAGCCAACGAGCAGTAGCCGAGTCAATTCATCAGACAAACCTGGTCTAGATCAAATTGAAAATCTCGGAAAACAAGAAACGTTGCGGAGACAAGATCAGTATTTAGATCTATCGCGGCGCTTGACCGATGCTTTAGGCCAGAGGCTGACCGCGCAAATTAGTCGTGGATCTTGGCATGTTGAGATGGAATTGCATCCGAGAACACTTGGCCGAATAGAAATTCAACTAGAGATGAAAAACGGTGAATTAGAAGCACACTTTAATGCGTCTAGAGCCGCTACCCGAGACCTTATCCAAGAGGGATTACCGCGATTGAGGGCCGAGTTAGAACAACATGGCACGGAATCTGCTTATGTTGGGGTAGGGCAGCAAAATAATGGGAAATCTGACGGAAAACCGACAGGTGCTGATCATTCAGGGAATGAGGTAGAATCTGACGATCAGGGATCAGAGCCTCAAGAGCTGACAAAATTAAAGGCTGCGCACAAGCAGGGTTTAGACATACAGGTTTAGAGCCTTGTGAGTAGATTAATGAGGATGACTATCAAAGGTTGGGCTAGACCATGGCTACAGAAGCAGATCTGAATGGAGAAGAAATTCAGGCCGAAACATCAAAGTTAAAAGTTGGGTTGATTATAGCCGCTGGCCTTTTAATTGCGGGACTTATTGGTGCCGGCGCTCTCTATAGTCTTGGCTTCTTCGAAGAAAGTGACGACGCCGAGGCAGTAATCGCCGCAATGGAGTCGGCATCAGGTGGCTCTGCAGAGCAAGTTAGCGAGGACAATGGGGGGCCGAAGGCGTCCTATTTTGAAATTACACCTAATTTGATATCCAATGCCTCTGGCTCTAGAAAGATGATTCAGTTAAAAGTAGCGGTAATGACTGACTATGATGAAGAAGAACGAATCTTAGGGCTTGTGAAAGCGCATGATTATCCTATTAGAAGCGCCATGCTGCAGGTTTTATCAGAGCAAAGCGAAGAAATGATCTCTGAGAAAGACTTTCGGCAAAAGCTGGCTGCTCGATTGACTACAGTGATTAATGAAGTATTGACCGAAATCGAGGGCGTTGGTGGCGTTAAAACAGTTTACTTTACTGAGTTTCTAATCCAATAATGAATAATCAACTAATCCTGAGCCTCCCTTTAGGGTTCTCGGAGGCATCCTATGGCAGAGCAAGATAACCTTCTTTCGCCTGAAGAAATAGACGCTCTAGTGTCTGAACCAAAGCAAGGGCTTGACGCTAGTAGCCCCGGATTTAAAAGTGAAAAAAAAGCTCAGAAGTATGATCTTGCCAGTGAATCGGCAGCTCTAAATTTTAACTTAGACGCGGTTCACAGAATTAATCAAAAACTTGGAAAGAGCCTTCAAAAGGGCCTTGAAGTTGCGCTGAAATCACCAGTAGAGGTAGCCCCGCAGGCCGTTGATTTGATTAGCTTTGGAGACTATTTGAGTCAGTCAGATACAATAACTGCATCTAATATAGTCTCGATCGAGCCTCTCAGAGGGTTGGCGCTGGTGGTCATTGAGATGCCGGTGTTGTGGTCAGCGCTGAGCAATTTTTTTGGCAGTACAGCTGCCAATGGGAAAGCCAGTAATGCGAACAGGCAGTTTACTCCTACTGAAATGACGGTTAAGGATATGATATTAAATGTCACCCTTGATTCGATGCGCGAGGCCTGGGCGCCAATCCTAACGTTGAAACCATCATTTATAGGGCTAGAGACGGTCCGAGCGGATGCAAAAATAACCTCCCCATTACATTCGGTTTTTATCAACAAGTTTTCTATCATAATTGGCGGCAGTCCATCTGGGAGTATTGATATTGTTTATCCTTACAGCATGTTGCGACCGATCAGTAGCCAGCTTACTCAGTGGTCCCAAGGTTCAGTTAAGAAAGAGTCTTTACAGAGTTCATGGAGGTCCAAACTGAACGTGGCCGTGACAAATGCAATGGTGGAGATAAGGGTAGAGCTGGGTCAAATTCACCTTACTTTGGAAGAGCTTGAAAGGCTCGGTTCACAAGACGTGGTGATGTTCAATAAACCGCCACTTGCTAAAGCAAGTGTGAAGGGGGTTACTATTTTTGAAGGCAGCATAGGGACTCAATCTTCCCAAATGGCAGTGCAAGTAGTTCGGCCATTTAAGGAATCGTAAAAATTGAAAGCCAAATTATAAGCTAACCACCTTAACAGCAAAATGAAGAGACGAAAAAATGGAAAATTCAGACACAAAGGCAACCGATCAAGGCGCGCAAGATCAGGATCAGATTCAACGTGATGGTACCGGCATTAAGGACAAACTTGACCCTGAAGTTTTACAGAATATCCCTGTCACTATATCTGTAGAGGTTGGCAGAACTTCATTTAAAATTAAAGACCTGATTGAGCTAGCGCAGGGGAGTGTTATTCAGCTAGATCGTGCCGCGGGAGAACCCCTTGACCTTTTGGTGAATAATACGCTCGTCGCCAAAGGTGAAATAGTTGTTATAGGCGAGAGGTATGGAATTAAGTTGACGAGTGTTGTCCCGACTGCCGAACGCCTAAAGAATCTTTCATAAAGAGACCGATATTATGCCACTGATTACCTTGACCGATTGGTTGTCCATGTTAGGTTCGTTTGCCGTTGTTATCGGACTACTGCTAGCCACTTTGGTAGTGCTCAAAAAACTTGGCCCTAAGGTTGGTGTAGGTGATTCCGGGGGGATTAAAATTATATCGGTTCAAAATTTAGGAGGGCGGCAGAAACTGCTGTTGGTCGCCATTGAAACTGAGCAGGTATTGATTGGTTTGTCGCCACAAAGTATGACGAATCTTGGTAGCTGGCCGCTTGAGACAGCATTAAGTTTGGCAGTTGCTGAAGCCAAACACCAAAGTCGCGAAGAGACCCCATTAACGGGTGGAAAAGCTATTTTTAAGCAGCTGTTCGCCGATCAACTCTCTAGAACCAAGGATTAAATCGTGGGTACAAAAAAAGCGCATAATCGACAGCAAAAGAGTCCGTTGACTCAACTACGCTGCCCCCTCTTTGCTAGTAAGTTTCAGGTTGCTTGTCGTTGGGCGCTAGTTCTGCTCTCCGTCATCACAATTCCCGCTTTTGCTCAGAGCGGATTACCGATCCTCAATATGCTCGAGGACGGACAAGGCGGAACGAAATATAGCCTAACATTGCAGTTGTTGGCACTGATGACAGTATTGACCCTACTGCCCTCACTATTAATGATGACTACCTCTTTCGTGCGTATCATTATTGTTATGTCATTATTGCGGCAGGCTTTGGGTACTGGCCAGACTCCACCCAACCAAGTCCTTGTCGGCATCTCACTGTTTTTAACGCTCTTTATTATGGCGCCGACATTTAATGCCGCCTATGAAGAAGCGATATCTCCTTATCTTGAAGAGCAAATTAGCTTTGACGACGCCGTCTTAAAAACCGAGGCTCCGTTTCGGACGTTTATGCTAAACCAGACGCGTGAGACAGACATTGCAATGTTTGCAGAAATAGCCAGACATGAAAACTTAGATAGTCCTGCTGATGTACCATTCACTACCCTAGTTCCAGCTTTTATAACGTCTGAATTAAAAAGCGCTTTCGCCATTGGATTCTTAATATATATCCCTTTTGTGGTCATCGACTTAGTTGTGGCGAGCGTCCTGATGTCAATGGGCATGATGATGCTGTCACCTATGATGATATCGATGCCCTTTAAGTTAATGCTATTTGTTTTAGTTGATGGCTGGTCACTAATCATGGGCTCACTGACAGCGAGCTTCGCTATCTCATAAGGGAAAAGGAATGGACGTTGCACAGGTAATCGATTTAGGGAAGGAAGCCCTTTGGGTGGCCGTATTAGTGTCTGCGCCGCTCCTGGGGGTGGCCCTCGCAATCGGCCTAATTGTCGGTATATTTCAAGCGGCGACATCAATCCAAGAAATGACCCTGAGCTTCATTCCAAAGCTTGCTGTTATGGTGATCGCGCTAGGGGTTTTTGGTAGTTGGCAATTATCGGTTATGGTCGACTTTTTCAGGCGCATCTTTGAACGTATTCCCGCGCTGTTTGTGTAATGGACCTTCTAGTCGTTGAAATCGTTGATTTTTTTTACAAGTTTCTTTGGCCAATGATTCGGATCTCAGCTTTTTTACTGTCTGCACCCTTCTTTTCTATTCGTGCGGTTACAGTGCGAATTAGAGTGCTTTTGGCGGCAACATTGACGCTAATGATTTATCCTCTGCATGACTGGCCTCTTCTGGACCCAACCTCAGCAGTCGGGCTTCAAGAGATATTTAGTCAGGCATTTATTGGTATTTTGATGGGATTGTTACTGCAAATTATCAATGGGGCTTTAGTGGTTGCTGGACAAGCTATGTCAGCATCAATGGGCCTTAGCATGGCTAATATGGTTGACCCAAGCATGGGCAACGTACCAGTAATATCTCAGTTTCTTCTCATATGCTCGACGCTAATATTTATTGGTTTGGGCGGACACGTGCTAGTTATTGGACTTGTTGCAGAGAGCTTTTCAGCCTTACCTATAGCGGAGAATATGCCGGTTCAGGCATTAGCTACTTTTGTGATTGAGTGGAGTGCGATGATCTTTTTGGGCGCAATATTGCTCGGGTTACCTATTATGGTTTCTCTACTATTTATTAATATGGGACTCGGGGTTATCACTCGTGCTGCGCCGGCACTAAATATTTTTGCTGTTGGCTTTCCGGCAATGATCATAGCTGGGATGTTGTTGCTGGCAATGTCCATGAGTAGCATTGGATTTCGCATTACTTGGCTATGGCAACAGGCATTCGACAAACTTGGCCAAGCTTTGGGAGTTATCTAATGGCAGATGAAAGTGCCAGCGAAGAACGTACCGAGGAACCGACAGCGAAACGACTTGAAAAGGCACGTGAAGACGGCCAAGTCGCGCGATCTCAAGAGCTTTCTGTTGCTGCCATGATGATTGGAGTCGCACTCTTTATGCTGGTATTTGGTGGCACATTGCTTGACAAACTCCGTCATATTTTTGCTGCAGGCTTTTTATTTGACAGAAGAGATGTGTTTTCAGATGATCTTTTGCCCTCTACTTTTGGGCAACATGCAGTAGACAGTATTTTAGTTCTCAGCCCAATGTTTATCTTAGCTATTTTGATCTCAATTGGTGCCTCCGGAGCGCTGGGAGGTTACAATTTTTCGATCAAAGCGCTGGCACCAAAGGCAAGTAAGATCAATCCTCTTAAGGGCCTGAAGCGCATTTTTGGTCTCAAAGCGGTCGTTGACTTAACCAAAGCTTTCACTAAATTTGTATTGGTTGCTGCGGTTCTTTACTTGGTGGTAGTTAGTAAGTTCGACGCTTTGGTTTCATTGGGCTTTATGGGCGTGCAGTCGGCGATGTCACAAGCCGGTCAAATTATTTCTAATGGTATAGTTTGGGTGACATTGACCTTACTTATTGCGGCCGGCATTGACGTTCCGTACCAGCTCTATGAACACAATAAAAAATTGAAAATGACCAAGCAAGAGGTGAAGGACGAGTTTAAGGATATAGAGGGAAGGCCAGAGATTAAAGCGCAGATTCGGCGTAAGCAGCGAGAGATGTCAATGGCGTCCATGGTAGATGCCGTTGCAGAAGCTGATGTTGTGATTGTTAATCCTGAACATTTTGCTGTGGCACTAAGCTATGATCCCTCTAGCAATGGCGCGCCGACAGTCGTTGCAAAAGGCGTTGACCACATGGCTCAAACCATTCGGGAGAGAGCTCGCGAGAATGGCGTGCCTATTTTTTCTTCGCCAAGCCTAGCACGAGCACTGTATTTTACTACCGATGTTAATCACAGCGTACCGGAAGCCTTATATTATGCAGTCGCGCAAGTGATTGCCTATGTGTTTAGCCTTAACAGCCTCGACCGAAATGCTTCTTTGGCTAAAATGCCCAGTCCCGAAGTACCCTTAGAAATGCGCTTTAAAATTGATGGAACGTTGGAAGATTAAACTATTCTTGCCTTTTGGAGGGCACAGAACATGACAAAAACACCGATAGCCGCGAGAGTGGGGTTTAAGCAATGGCAAGATATGGGAGATATATTTTATTCTAAAAGGGACAAATTGAACTTTCTTTCGGCACTGAATTCGGTGGTCAATGAAAGTTTGAGTTTGGTGATTGTCAGTGAAACGCCTGCGCTCTTAAATTATTACTCACGAATGCTGGTAGCGCGCCTTCGCAAGGTCAAGGGAATTAACTTAGGAGTATTTTTACCAACGACTACCGACGGTCTGCTGAAAAAGTTCAATGATATTCTTGCCGACATGACTTTAGAGGAAGCCAAAGAGCAGCCAACTGGAGACGCCTCATTGAATGTTATGGTTATCCATGATGCTAACAGCGTTGCTGATGAGCAGTGGGTTCTTTTATCTCGACTTATGGCTGACTTTCCAGGCGTTAATGTGCGATTAGTTCTATTTTTAGATGAGCGCTTGGTAGGAGAGTGCGATTCACTAATTGGGCGTCTTGGTAAGGACCTGTATAGATGGGCGGTCTCGTCCCCAACAATGGAACAAGCCCGAGAGCTGCTGCTGGCGGGGGAAGAAAATGGCTATTTTTCTGAGGCCCAAGCTTTGTTGAAAAAAATTGATATGGATGTTGGATCAGTAAAAAGAGAAGAATATGAGGTTAGTCCAAGAGCGGAGATTATCTCTCAAATAGTAGGGCAAGTAGACTCAGCGTCAAGGACAGCTCCGACTATGCTCGGTGTAGAGGCCAAGATGACGATTAACGACGAACCTCCTAAACGCATAAGAGCATGGGGGCTGCTGATAATAGGCAGCGTGCTTTTTACAGCTTGGGCAGTGGCTTTAGCTCTGGGTGTAGAGATAATGCCAGGCCTTTTTAGCGGCATATAAAATCCTCGCTAGAGACGCATTAGATAAATTGCGTAGCTGCTGAGAGTGTAGATTTCTAAAATTCTCGATGATTAAAGTTAGTTAGGTCACTGCCGATTTTATGAAGAAGCGGCACGTTTAAAAACCCTTTGGACAATCTTATGAGTAGTGAAGACGACATTGAAAACAGCGATATAGACCAAAAATTGAGTAACGCCGTTGCAGATCAGGATACTGTGACTGAAGCAAAAAACGAGGCTGGTGAAGAGCAGGAAAAGCCCTTAGATGCAGAGTCTGAAGTAAAAAAGCCTCTGGCTAACCAAGCCGCAGCGATGCTAGCAGAGGGCGACCGGACTTGGCTTCGAAACCTTTTCAATACAAGCAACCGCGGGCTTAAACGAGTTCTACTGGGAACCATTGCCAGTTTAGTGCTCAGTGTCGGAATATTTGTATTGATGCTGGGAGCGGTCTCTACTCGCTTAAGTGATGTCGATACCATGCTTGGAGCGTTGACAACCCGGGCAGTTAAATTGAATTTAGTTTTAGAATCTTTCGATGACTTCAATGAAACCTTAGTAGCTGTTGTTGAGACTCAAGACGTGCTCGCTAAGGAACAAAAAGAGTTGTCAGAGGCGATAGCCTCATTGAACCAAGATGGGCCAGATGCCACAAAGAAAGCAATTGCGGTGGGTACCAGCGAGTTAACGGCTGATTTTTCACGGTTAAAAGAGCAGGTTCAGAGCCAGGCTAATGGACTGAGAGGCTTGTCGACTGCTGTCACTAAATTTGGTGCTGAATTAACATCATTCGACACTAAAATTAGTGGTGTAGAGTCCCTGAAAGCCTCTGTCGATGCGCTCATTACTTTAGAGAAAGAGCAGTATATTTCGGTGCTAGAACGCCAGACTAAAATTCAGGCAGCTCAGTCTGGGCAGCAGCTACCCAGAGTCCCAAGGGATACTGATATGATATTTTTTTCAGATAAGTCGTCTAACTGAAAAGGCAATTTAACAGGATAGCGCTGCAATGAATGGCTAATTTAGATTACCCCGCAATCGCTTTACCGTTTGAGATAGAATTTGGCTGATGCGCGATTCACTGACATCAAGGATTACACCTATTTCTTTAAGGTTCATCTCTTCTACATAGTATAGCGAAATAATGTTTCGCTCACGTTCCGGAAGCTCTGCAATTGCGTCAGCAACAGAGGACATTAGTTGTTGTTTTGAGAGTTTTGCCTCAGGATTGTCGGCGGGCATAGTCGGAACTTCGACATCTTCTGGAAGTTGTGATTCTATTGAAACCGTCTTAAACCGATTGGCATGATTGCGCTCTTTTTGAAAGGTCTCTATATCCTTTTCCATAAACGCGGCAAGTTCAGCTTGAGAAGGCTGGCGTCCTAGTGTACTGGATAAAACCGCTGTTGCTTCATTGTGTTCGCGAACCGTTACCATGGCTGATCGAGGCAGATAAGATATCTTTCTTACTTGATCAATAATCGCACCACGAATGCGGGTTTTAGCAAATACTTCGAATTCTACGCCTTTGCTAGCATCAAAATTCTTAGTAGCTTCGATTAAGCCGACTGTGCCTACTTGGATTAGCTCGTCTAATTCCATATAGTTTGGTATCCGGGCTCTTAGATGAAGCGCCACACGCTTAACTAGCCCGACATGCTTAAGGACGGCCTTATTTTGGGGGCTCTCATTTTGAATATCACCATACATATTAATATCTGGCATAGCTTATCCTCAAGACACGCTTAACTGGCTACGGGCCAAACGTTCGACAAAGAACTGCAAGCCACCGCTAATATCTGTCTTGACAGGCTGCGCTATAACGACCTTGGCGAGGGCTGCATAGTCTGAGGTAGAGATACTCGAGGGAGCGAAAGCCAGCAATGGTTTAGACGCTTTTATCGCTCTTAGTACCATTTCATCTTCACGTATGGAGTGCAAATAGCCTACATTATCACCAAGAAACTTATTGATGACAGCGTTAACACTTTGATAGAGGCGCTCTCCTTCCTCTTGGGAGCCTACACAGTTCGGAATAAGAGAGATATTATCAAGCTGATGATCTTGGATCATAACTTTGATGATTGCATAGGCATCGGCTATTGAGGAGGGTTCATCTTTAAATACAATAAAACGATGTTGGCATGCACGCAGAAAAGTCATCACTACATCTGACAGACCAGCCGCGAGATCAACAATAAAGTAATCAATCTCCTGTTCTACCTCGGAAAAGGATTGGATAATCCCCGCGGCCTCAACCTCATTCAGTGAAGCCATATGCTGAATGCCGCTGGCGCCAGGAATAAGCTTCACTCCTAAAGGGCCGTCTACAATTATCTCGTTGAGGGTCTTTTCGCCAGATAACACATGACTAAAGTTATAGGTTGTCCTACAGCCTAGGGCTAATTGCGCGTTAGCAAGGCCGAGATCGGCGTCAAAAAGAACAACTTTTTTCCCGAACGAAGCAAGCATGACCGCCAAATTAGCCGACACAGTGGTCTTACCTACGCCGCCTTTCCCGCTGGCAACACCAATGATTTGAGTGACTCTTTGCGACATTATGAAACCCCTTTATCGTTTCTACCAGCCCAAAAAAACCTGGTGCCACCATTTATTGCTGACCATCTATGCATCTTCATATATCGTAGAAAGCTAGTCAATTAAAACCCCCCTCCAAGTTGCTGAAAACCGTGTAATGCAAGAGCATAGCCAGTTATTGTTTGGGCAGCCCTCATTGCAGAACTATTGTTAGAAGCAATGGATAGTGGAATATCGATGTTCATTAGACTATTCGAAACAGACCAAGGGTAGACCCCGTCTTCTAGGCGAGAGAGCATCATTGAAGCCCATGGTTGACTGTTCATATTTAAATATTGGTTAGTTAATGCTTGTGATGCATCTGCAGGTAGCAAAAGGTGCGCTTTTGCATCGGGTAGAGCAGCTTGAAGTAGTGGTAGCTGAGCTTCAAGGCCAGTGCCAGCTGTATCTATAATGATCAATTTACGTGATCGAAGTTGTTCAATAATATGTGCCAACATATCAGGTGTCTGGGCACTAAATGTATTAACTCCTGCCTGCAGGCCCAGAAGTTGGCTCTGATCCCAGGCGCCGACACGACCGTCATTAAAACTAATTACGGCAACATTCTCGCTGCCATTATCGAGCGCCTTTTGCCTAGCTATGCGGGAGGCCATAGTTGTCTTTCCTGCACCTACTGGGCCGGCAATAATATGAATGCCTGACAGACTGGAGAGTAGGTCAGTATCTTTGATAGAAGTGCCGATTGTTTTACTCAGCGTCTCTATGAGAGTCTCTTGATCTCTGTTTTCGGCTATCATGTCGGATACCAACACGCGCATAGGCAAGGGCATGCCGGTGACATTTAATCCTTCAATTATCTGTTTAGAAGGTTCATTGAGATTACTCAGAGCGTCATTTCTAATGAGTCGCTGAGAAATTCTAACTTCTTCACGGATACTGGCGAGCTCGCGTTTGACCAGCTCCAATAATTCCCGTGACCTCACATAATCGAGGTGATGATCTATTTCCGGCTGTTTTGAGTTAGAGCCGTCGAAGGACACATTTTTCGGCGTGACCAGAGCCGCTGGAGAGGCCATTGGGGGGCATTTGAATATCTTCTCTTCCATGACATCGCTGAATGACTGTTTTTTAGCCGACGTCAGGATATTGACCCTATGTTGGGCGCCATAATGTAAGTTACGGGACTCTTCATCAGAGGATGAAGCTAAGTCAACAGCAACTATGATCTCAGTGCGTCCGCGCGATTTATTATTTGAAACGACGAGGGCGTCATCTCCATACAGAGTCTGTATTTCTTTCATCGCTGAGCGGGTATCTTTTGCAAGTACTCTTTGTAATTCCATTATTTATTACCTTGTCTTACTGGGTATTTTCAACATCAATCGTCGCAACGACTTTAATTGATTGGTCGTCAGGGATTTCGCTATATGACAGAACAGTTAGATCACTGAGTCGATTTCTAATTAATTTGGCTAGCCAAGGGCGTATGCCGGGAGAAACCACCAATACGGCTGGCTGTCCCTGATTTTCAATTTCTTGGACATTCTGGGCGAGTGATTTAAAGAGCCCTTCGGCTAGCTGAGGCTCTATAACCAAACCTTGATTACCGCCATTTTGCTGCAGTATGTTGTGTAACATTTGCTCTAGAGTAGGATTCAGAGTCATTACCGGAAGACTATCATTTATGTCGACTAATCCTTGAACGATCATGCGCCCAAGCTTTGGCCTAACAGCAGCGGTTAATTCATCGGAGTTTTGTGTGACACTACTTTCCGCAGATAGAACCTCTATGATGGTACGCATGTCTCGAACAGAGACTGACTCTTCAAGAATGTTTTGCAAAACCTTGGTAACCGTGGCCAAGGGTAGCTTACCGGGTACCAAGTCTTCGACCAATTTTGGTGCTCGAGCGGCTACTTTATTTAAGAGCTGTTGAGTTTCATCATGACTTAATAATTCTGAAGCATTATCACGCAATAGCGTGTTGAGATGTGTCGCAATTGCGGTTGCTGGGTCGACCACGGTATACCCAAGAGTGCGGGCATAATCTCTTTGTGAACTATCGATCCATACAGCGTCAAGCCCGAAAGCCGGCTCCTTAGTCGCAATCCCATCTAATGTACCCTGAGCTTGACCAGGGTTAATAGCTAACTCACGGCCAATTTTTATTTCTCCCTTGCCTCTTACAACACCATTCATGAGGATATGATAGATATCAGGATTTAGGTCTAGATCATCTCTTATGCGGATTGGCTGTATGAGAAAACCTAGTTCCGCAGATAATTTTTTTCTGACGCCTTTAACTCGCGGTAGTAACTGTCCGCCTGTCTCCGGATTGACTAATGGAATAAGCCCATAGCCGATGTCCAAACCGACCAAATCTACCTGCTCAACATCGTCCCAATCCAACTCTTCGTTTAAGGTTTCACTTTCAACAGAATGCTGCTTAGTGTCTGCATCTATATTGTCGGCTTGCTGGTTCCCTAGCCTTAAAAGGTATATTCCAAGGCCCGCAGAGCCAATGCCGAGTAATAAGAAAATCATAGTTGGCATTCCGGGGACCAATCCAAGCAGAATTAGAATTCCTCCGGCGACTATTAGAGCTAATGGATTAGTCAGTTGACCTTTAGCCTGAGTTGTCATGGTTTCGGAGGTAGTAACGCGAGTCACCAAAATTGCTGTGGCAAGAGAGAGCAGCAGAGACGGTATCTGTGCCACTAGACCATCGCCAATGGTGAGCAGGACGTAGATTTTTCCAGCTTCAGAAAAGCTGAGGTCATGTTGAGTGAGACCAACTGCCAAGCCGCCAAGAATGTTAATAATCAAAATCAACAAACCGGCTATCGCATCGCCGCGGACAAATTTCGACGCACCATCCATCGATCCAAAGAAGTCAGACTCTTGAGATATTTCCTCACGACGAAGTTTTGCGGTCTGTTGGTCAATGACGCCAGCATTTAAATCAGCATCAATGGCCATCTGTTTACCAGGCATGGCGTCTAAGGTAAAACGTGCAATGACTTCTGAAACTCTACCTGCACCCTTGGTGACAACAATAAAATTAATAATCATGAGAATCGCAAATATGATGAAGCCGACTAAATAATTCCCATTGATAACGAAGGAGCCAAAAGCCTCGATGACCTTGCCGGCCGCATCAGGCCCTTCATGGCCATTGACTAGTACTAACCTTGTTGAAGCTACGTTGAGACCAAGGCGCAACATGGTTGCCAGCAAAAGAATCGAAGGGAAGGCCGAGAAGTCTAATGGTTTTGAGCTGTTGATCGCGATCATAATTATCACCACCCCCAACAAAATATTAAAGGTGAATAAAAAATCCAGCAGAAATGCCGGCAAGGGGAGCACCAGCATTGCAATAATTAGCAGAACAAGAAAAGGGATGCCCAATCCAGATAGTTCGATTTTCGACAGATCCTGTCGTATGTTCGACAGCGTTACATTGGACATTAATTAAAACCTTATATATATCAGATGTTTAAAAAATCTGGAAGGTCGTACAGCTGTAAATTATCCAGAGTTCTTTTACTTCAGCAATACCCGTGCCAACTTCGTGCTAAAGGGTAAAAGGCCGACTTCTGATGTGGCTGTAAAACCGGCACGCTGTTTGTCCAATAGATTTAAGTTTATTTATCTACTGCCGATTTCAGAGTGGGGCAGTAAGGAAGGGTAATCAAATTTTTAGTCGAAATGACATCCCATTCATCCACTAAATAGCCACTAAATAACGAGTGATATACCATGACTTTTAATAGCACCAAATTTGTTCTGCGCGTAAATATCGTGTTTCTATTGGCGTTACTGTCATCTGGCTGCGCCAATGTTTCTGAAAACTATGCAGCGGCGGTCATAGATGATGTGGTGGACCGAAACGAAAGTATCTTGGCTACTGGATATGCAGTGATCAGTATTCAAAAGTCATCTAATCCTGCGCAGCAAAGAATTCTCTCTATTCGTGCATCAAAGCTAGACGCTTACAGAACTTTACTGGAGCAGGTTTACGGGCAGTATTTGGATGCCAACACCACCATTGCTGAGCTCGTTGTAAAGAATGATACATTTAAGGCGCGTGTCCAAGGCGTCATTTATGATGCGCGATTGGTTAGCATTAGCCCTGTTGGGAACGATACCTATGAAACGACGTTGTCACTTGATAAATCAGTAGTAGATGATTTACGGAAATTGTATTTAAAGAGCATGTCTCAGCAGAAACTGTCTTTTAGACACACTACTCGTCCAGCGACGATCTAGGCTACCTAATGGGGCGAATTAGTTTTATCAAAGCCAGTACAAAGCTGGTACTGAGATGCTTTGGCGCTAGCCGAGCTTTGCGGATTTATACTTGCTTAATGACGTTGATGATTATGCCGCTTTTAGCCATCTCCGCAGAGACGGAAGCGGAGTTTAGATTAGAATCAATAAAGCAAGCTCTGGTCGATCTCGCCATGCAAAAAGATATCAAGCTGGGGAGTTCTGCCTATTTGGACAGTCAAGGAATACTTCATGAATCAACGGTAATATCTACTCAGACCGAGGTGCGTGGGGTACGAGTTATTGAATATCTTGAGGCAGCAGGAGCCCCCGGCGCTAGCCTGGAATCCGCGATATTGCGTTCGAGGTCCTGTCTTGGTTCTCAATCTGGATTGCGTCGTCAGGCAACTATTCGAACGCTAAACCTTAGTGCGTTACAAAATGCGGGCTCTTTGGTGGGCGATCACTCTATTGGCGAGTTGAGCGGCCTATTAAAAGCACAGCTCCATTCTGCCACGGCGAGTTCAGCGCAATGGTCTACTACCGAAGAAATAGATTTTTCTTCGGACTACATGCGATTTTTGAGATCAAGGGCGGTTGACGAGGTCCCCTATTCATTTCAAATTGAGTTGCGAAAAGTGGCTACAGATCCCTCAACGCTGGCTTTCGCCAAAGCGATTTTAGCGAGCGGAATAGAGAGATTGCCTGGTACAGACAAGGCGGCTCTTGCAAGGCAAAGGCCTTGGCCTGCCGTGAAGCTTGAGTATCAACTAACACTGATTGAAAAATCAACTAATCGCCAGCTTTGGCGTGGGTACAGCCAGCTAATGTACCCAGAAGTCAGGCGCGGTTATCGAAAGGATGCCTATCCTGAGCAATTATTGATTCAGGCCGAGAAAGTAACCGAGTCTTTTGTGCAACAGTTCACTGTAGCGATGGAGTGCCACTCTGATCATTACCCTTTAGCGGTACTCGCTGGAGATGATCAACGCAGAACAATCAATGCTGGCACGCTTGCTGGCTTGCGGATTGGCGACCAGTTTTTGATCAGTCCCTCTGAAAACATTTTACAGCAATCAATGAGTCTCTCTGGGATGTCAAAATTAGGGCTGGCTAGAGTTGAGGCCATGTCTCCTCATAGGGCAACGCTGGTGCACATTGCTGGCCCTAAGTGGACAAGTAAAGCAAATGCCACTAAAGGATTTGCGATTTATTTTTAATCAAATTTTATTGATCTTATCATGCGCTCAAAGCGCCAAAGGATATTAAAATGAGCTCATTAATGGTTAAGCACCAACCTTGCTTAAAGAGCCTAAACCTTCAGGGATTTTTTTGTGGCGTTATTATGGTTGTTCTCGCGAGCAGCGCCTCGGCTGACATCACTGAGGCAGAAAAAGCGCTGGCCACTCTTATTGGGACGCCAAAGGTGCAGCAAAATGAAGCGGCTAGCGAAACAAGAACGGGTAGCCGTATCTATTTGGCCAAGCTTGATAAGGACATAGCCGACAGTATCAAAGCTCGCAAAGCACAAACTCATATGACTAAATTTGGGGATACCCTAGATGGAATTATCGGTCAGTATTTGTCCGAAACTCCAATTAGAAGATCTATTCAGAGGCAGGCAGTAGTGCTGGCCAACCAGAATGCGTTTAGGCGCAATAATCCTCATTGGATGTACGCTGACCGCGAAATAAAACTGCCTAAAATTGATGATTATAGACGGGCTATTTTTAAAAATTCCGCGCAGATCCTGAACACACCATTAATCGGTAATGATCTCAAAGAAGACTGGATATACTATCCATAATTTACATTACATCAGTCATAGGTGAGCAAGGCTGATGCAAAAAAACGTAAGGAATTAACGTGCTAGGCCCGGAACAGATTAACATTGCATCCCGCCCGGTAGTCCCCCTCTCTGCGGGCTTCACCAACCTATATGTTGCAGAGAAAGTTGCCAAACATATTGGCCTAAAAGATAATCAGATTATTCGTGGAGTAGTGGTAGATAAAGAAGGCTTATTGAAGGTTATTATTAATAACAAAGAGCTAGATTTAGCTGCCACTAGGGGCTTAAAAGCCGGTGACCGGATCGACTTTAGAGTTGAGCGCGGCGCGGACGGTAGCTTATTGCGGTTCCTAGCAATTTTACCTCCACCACCAGGGGCGCCGAGTATGCATCGCACCGCTATTGAAAGCGGCGCCGCGTCAAGATTACTGAGCCTACTCTATCGTCCCCAACAAGCGTCACTGCAAGCACAGCTGTTAAAGCCTGAAAGTTTGTTAGCGTTGCTCAGTCAGCACAGCACTCTTTTAGGCAGCCAAAGGATTCCTGAACTCTTAGGTAGTATTGCTAACCTGTCACCCCAAATGATACGTAGCGCTTTGTTAAACTCTGGTTTGTTCACTGAATATTTCTTAGCTAATAAATTGCCTGTTCGGCAAGACCTTAAGCAAGTCATGCGGCTTTTAGCCACCGACAAAACCATAAGCGACTCTGCCAAGCTAACATTTGATTCAGCGGCCGATGAAATTGAAAGCTTCCAGCTTAATGGATTGCAAGCGCAGCATAATCGAGAAGTTTACTATCAATTTTTCGTCCCTTTTATAGATGAAAACCCAGTAAATATTGAGTTTGAGAGAGGCGCTTTAGCCGCCGATGGCACTGCGCCCGACTGGGTTATCAATTTACACTTAGAATCCGATGATATTGGTCAAATATGGCTTAAAACTACCGTCAGATCGGAGGCCAAGATTGAAATGATTGTGTGGGCGGAGCGCCCAGAAATGGCACAAAGAATAAAGCGAGATAGTCCCCAATTGACAGGAAATCTTGCTCATTTTGGTTTGCAACTGACCAAATTTAACGTCCTTAACATGCCTCGCCCAACTGTTGACGCGGCCCTTTCAAGCCCAGGGCAAGTATTGGATGTGCGGACATGAGAGGTCAGCGGTTCAAAAAAGCCATAGCCTTGGAGTATGGCTCGCAATCAGCTCCAATTGTTACGGCCAAAGAGACAGGCGCTAAGGCAGAGGCTATTATTGCTGAAGCGAAGCGCCAGGGTATCTATATTGCTGAAGACCCCCAGCTAGTTGAGTTACTGGGTCAGCTAGAGCTAGATGAAGAAGTACCAGAAAACCTTTATAAAGCCGTGGCTGTCATTCTTTCCTGGGTATACTGGTTAAAAGGTATTCAACCCAATGACCAAAATACCTAATATAGCGCTCATAGCTATGCATCACCCATAGTATTACGAGGACGCCGCGAGCGAATTTTCCCCAAACGATCATAGACATCTACAGACGCGCTGGCGCCCGGGGGTTGAATTATTTTTAGCGCACTGCGAATAGAGTCTAACTTTCGATTGATAAAAATTTCATTTCGAAGGTGCAATTTTTTACACTCATCGAGCAAATCCAGAACTTTGTCCAGACTAGTTAGGTCGTTTTGTATGGAAGATTCTCCATCGGAAAGTGCCTTCAATGACGCGTTTAGGTTTTGCGCAGCTAGAAAAGATAAGATATCAATTTTGCTCGACTGCAGGGCTTCAAAGTGAGCTAGATCTTTTGCTTGTAACGCCTCAAATTCGTTCTCAAGAAGCTCTTTGAGGGCCAGAGATTTGGTCAGTGCAAGGGTTAATAAACTTTCATTAGTCATCGTTATCGCTCTGTTGTTCAAGCACAAAAAACCCGCCTATCGCAAAGATAGGAAGCTAGGTAGCCGCGCCGTGTTGCTTTCCGAAACAAACGGAGAGACTGTTAGTCTCCGCTAATCATTTCCTCTAGCGCAACAAACTTTTCAGCGACTTTGTGAGGATCCACGGGATAGCGACCTTCACTAATTGCAGCTTTTAATTCCGCGACTTTATCCCCATCAAATGTGGCTGTCGAAAGTGCATTTTCGGCCTCTGGGCTGAGAATAAATTGGTCTTTGTTTAGGTCTGCATTGGGCACTGCCGCAGGTGTCTCGCTTGAATTGGGCGTAAACTTTTCTGCCTTTAACGGCAATGGCAGTGCGGGCTTGCCAACCTGACCGATCGGATCATTCATTACTATTTCCTTTTAAAACTTTTACGGATCTCTACGTAGAGTATCGGCAGCAGTTTAGATAACTTAAATAAAAACATTAAATTAATTTTATTTAATCCCTTTGGCTTGGCCAGGCCCAGAAACAATGGCCCTGACTTTTTTATTAGAGTCGGGGTTGAGCAATGTTATTTGTTGGTTGAGCTTACCATTTTCCAGTGCAACCATGGAGGTGCTAATGCGTAAACTGCCCGTACCAATAGTAAGAGTAACGCTTTCGCCTTTTTTAATCATTGCCGCTGCTCGCAAATCAGACGCACGAATTAATTGCCCCGAACGCAACGTCCTTAGTGCCTCCATTTGGGCAACCCCTCCTCGCGAAACAAGCACATCACTGGGCAAAGCACCGTAGTAGTCTGTTAGCTTTGCATTATCCGAGGTTAGCAATTGTCCTCTAAGGATGGTCTTCTGAGCTAACATCACCCTTTGCTTAATATGCATGTCCTCTCTACGAAGAACCATTCCTTTACGCAGATCATTGGCCGCTGTTGCGCGCTCTAAAAGTCGTGAGGGGAATCGGTGTGCGGCAGTAGTCAAATGGTCCGCTTGTTTTATCGCCACTACATTCGCAAGACCAACCATTTCACCACGAAGTACATCGTGGGCTAACTTATAAACAGTAGAGCTTTCGGCTAAATACTGTTTTAAAACAGGCTCGCCGCGACGCACAGACTTCACTAAACTTTTACCAGCAAGGCCAGCCCATTCCCTAATTACACCTTTCGATTGGGACGTTAATTTGGTGGCCAGCACGTCGTTTTCAGTAAGCACTGTGCCGGCCTCTAAAGCTCTACTAAAAACCAAACCAACTTCACTATTAGTTACTTTAACACCGATAAAAACCTGCCAGTTGGTCTCTTCGCAGGCCACCTTAATAGTTTTTTGACTGCCAACATAAGCGAAGCTAATACCAAAGGGTGAAGAACATTTGGGCACTTTTAAGCGCCTGTCCACAGCTTTAATTTCTACTTGTGCGACATTCACCCCGATCTCATTTGCGACCCACTGTTGCGCTTGATAAACCATATCTTGCTTGATCACCATGGTTTGGTTTGCGCTGACTTGCGTTGACCCCAAGGCGGCGGAAAAAATTAGGACTATGAATTTAAGCATAGATCCAGTATGGCCAATTAAAGAGAGTGACGCAATACCGACACTGCGGCAAAAAGGCGGCAAAACTCTGCCGCCTATGCGGCAAGCCGAGGAGTGCAAACTTTATTGGATCTACTTAAATCATTGATAAAAAAGAGTTTTTATGCTCAAAGGCTTAGAAATTGCAAACTTGGCATTCCATTTGCATTGTTTGATTGTGACATCCCTTTGACGCATTTAAACAAAGGATCGTCACTTGCAGTAAACACTTTAATAGATGGGAAACGAAAATGTTTGATTCAGTGTTTGGTATCCATGAGCGAGCTCTCGAGCTGCGCAGTCAGCGTATGGAAGTTCTCTCGCGGAATATTGCCAATGCCGATACGCCAAACTTCAAAGCGAGAGATCTTGATTTCAGCAAAGTTTTAAGCGAAACCCAAGAAAATCAGACGATACAGGCTACCCACAAAGGACACATAGGTGGCTCAGGGATGGGGCGAACGGCAGACATGGTGTACACCATTCCGTTTAACAACTCTGTAGACGGCAATACGGTAGAGCTAAGTGTTGAGCAAGCCAAATACGGTAAAGCGGCGGCTGAATACCAAACCACCTTGAGATTTCTCGAAGGCGGAATGAGCGCGGTGCGAAAAGCACTGCGAGGAGAATAGAAAACATGTCAATTAATAATATTTTCGGCATTGCAGGCTCTGCTTTGAATGCTCAAATGGTACGTATGAATTCTACGGCCTCTAACTTAGCCAATGCCAGTACGGTGGCTAGCAGTGCAGAAGAGGCTTTCAAGGCAAAAAGGCCGGTGTTTCAGGCGCTGCTGTCTGAGCAGCAGACAAATCAAGGTAGTCAATATGTTGGAGGCGTGAAGGTTGCAGAAGTAATTGAAGATCAAACAGCGGGGGGGAAAATCTATGATCCCTCTAACCCCAAAGCAGACGAGAATGGATTGATATACCTGTCGAACGTTAATGAAGTCAGCGAAATGGTAGACATGATGGCATCTGCTAGAAGCTATCAAAACAACGTAGAAGTTATTAATACGGCGCGTGAATTGATGATGCGCACCCTTGATCTAACTAAAGTCTAAGGATAAATACTATGCTTGATGTGCTTTCAATACCCGCCTTTTTAACCCCTGAGCAGCAAGCTCAGCAGGATTTTGAAGCAAGCGTAAGTGAGGATGATCTTGGGAGAGATACTTTTTTAACGCTTTTGACTACCCAGCTTACCAACCAAAATCCCCTTGATCCAATGGACAACCAAGAATTTGTTGCGCAGTTGGCGCAGTTTTCTTCGGTAGAGGGTATTAAAGGAATGCAGGAGTCCCTTGAGGACATGTCAATAAGTAACGCCTCAAATGCGCGACAAGATCAGCTATTAGCAGGTGCTAATTTAGTCGGCAAGGTAGCTCAGGTATCAGATTTTAAAGGTGGAGAAGGCTATCCTGTAACTGGTTTGCTAAGTCTTGATACCGAGGCGGACTCTGTATCTATCGACGTCCGTAACGCAGCCACAGGCGAGCTAGTTAAAAGCTTTGATATTTCTGTGGGCGATCTGGAAGGAATACTCGCGGGTATGAACTTTTTTTCTTGGGATGGCAATAGTGAAGATGGCACCCCTGCGCCAGCTGGGATATACAACATGCAAGCCACTGCAGTGCGTGATGGCGAACGTACGCTCAATGCAGTTAGTGCAGTAGAACAAATTTTGGCAGCCACTTGGGACCCAATGGGTAACGAGGTCTCTTTGGAATTGGCGAGCGGTAGCTCGGTGCAACTTTCCTCAGTTGAAGCATTCCTTGACCCAAACATTTTTGCTACACCCGCTGGAGGTAACAATAATGGCGATGACCCCAGTGTTGAATAATCCGTAGTTAAAATATTACCTAACCAGAGCAAAGTTAAAACAAATTACTAACAGTAAAGGAATTAAATTATGTCATTTTATACCGCACTTACCGGCCTTAACGCAGCATCCACAGATTTGTCTGTGACATCAAACAACATTGCCAACGCCAACACCACGAGCTTTAAGCGCTCTGATGCTAACTTTGGTGATATTTTTGCTAGCTCTGCATTGCTAAACCCATCTACTGTTCAGGGTGGTGGTGTAGCCCTAACGAGTATTCAGCAGGAATTTACTCAGGGTAACCTAGAGCTGTCAGCCAATGCGTTGGACATTGCCATTACAGGGGATGGTTTTTTCCCTTTGGCAAGCCAAGATGGTAGCGAGCTTTATTCGCGTAAAGGCGTTTTCAGTCTTAGTGAGACCGATCAGGTAGTCAACACAGAAGGCCATACCCTACAGGTACACCCTATAGGAACCAGTGGTGCCAGCAACTTCAATCAGGCTATGATTCCGTTAACCGTGCCCAGAGTTCTTGGTGCTACGCCTACTAGCGCTATTACGCTCGATATTCAACTGCCAGATAACACCCAGGTGGTAGGCGGATCAGTTTTTGATATTGCTGCCCCAACTTCTGCAATCACAGGTTCGCTCATTGTTACCGATGGCACAACCACAGTAACTGTGCCACCAGCGACCTACGGCACGCTAGCCGAGCAAGTAGCTGCCATACAAGGCGAGGCTGGCTATGTCGATCTATTATTTACAATAGACCTTAACGATGCAGGTACCGGTATTGAATTTAATTATAAAGAGCCCGGTGTCGTGGTTACCACGCCAACACTGAGTCAAGATGGGGGTGTAGTTACTCTTACATCGACTAATCCAACGGTCGGATCAGACGTTGCAATCGACCCAAGCAACAACGCAACATTTAATGCGTCTCAGGTATTGTCGCTTTATGACGATGCCGGCGAAGCCTTTACCGCTACGGTCTACTATCAGAAAGTCGGCAATGATGTCGTTGTTGGCGCTACTACAGAAGACAAATGGAGAGCCGCAGTTTACATCAATGGCGATCTAGCTGAGATCGATGGCGACAATGAAGACGGCGCAACCGACATATTAGCTTTTAACTTTGACAGTACATCCGGTGACATCACAGGCCTCATTGGCAATACCACTATTGCGCCATCGAGCTTAAGTGGACGAAGTAATCCGATTACACTCACCCTCAATGCATTAATGCATACCAAAGATTTTGAAATTGTTACTCAAGACCAGAATGGTTTGCCACAGGGTGACTTAGTAGATATCAATGTGGGGAACGACGGACTTGTCGTGGCAACTTACTCTAACGGCGAACAGAACACGGCTGGACGCATTAACCTTGCGAATTTCACCTCCGCGCAGGGCCTGCGGCAGCAGGGAAGTACCACTTACACCACCACGGGCGAATCTGGAAAGCTGAGCTTTGGTGAGCCGGGCAGTAATGGTTATGGTGTATTAACAGGCGGCGCTAAAGAACGCTCAAATGTGGATTTAACGGAAGAGCTGGTTAATCTGATTGCTGCACAGCGGAACTTCCAGTCGAATGCTAAGGCCTTGGAAACAAGTTCTGCTTTGACTCAGACCATGCTCAATATTCGTGGATAAAGTGTATTAGAGGGAGTTTGAGATGGACAGATTAGCCTTTATTTCTCTGGCTGGAATCACCAGCCAAGCAGAAACACGAGCTCAAATTACTAATGGTTTGGCCAATGTGTCAACCGTTGGATTTAAAGAGAGCTTGGCATCAGTAGATGAAACTTTAGAGACTAATGGTCTCGGTTTTAACACGCGAGCGGCGCCATCGAGTCCTTCTCAGGAATTTATAAACTTGGCTCCGGGTAGTATAAACAGTACTGGTCGCGCCATGGACATAGCCATGAATGGCAATGCCGTACTTGGTGTTCAAGCCGATAACGGTGAGATTGGCTTTACTCGGCGTGGAGATTTACGCGTGACGGCTAGTGGGGTCATTGAAAATTCTGCTGGACAGTTGGTCTTAGGCGAGGCAGGGCCCATTAATGTACCTCCTGGCCACATTGTATCAATCAGTCCGGACGGCACTGTGTTTGGGTCTCTTCCTACAGAGCCAGATGCGCCAGCCCTAAACCTTGGCCAGTTAATGTTGCGGGACGCAAGTGAGATGCCACTAATTAGGCGTGCAGATGCGCTCTTTGAGCCTTTCAACGAGGATTTTCGCGGCGGTGACTTTCCTACAGGGCCGCAAGCAGCATCGATAAGCACGGGTTCGCTTGAGGGAAGTAACGTCAACCCCATTGAGGCCATGGTAAAACTAATGGACTTTAGTAGGTCCTATGAGGCAAAGATCAAGCTGGTTTCAGAGATTAAATCAATCGATGAAAACGGCGCATCAATGATGAGACTGCCAAAGTAAACGGCAGCGGGAATAACAGAGATAAAGGATAAAAATTATGGACGCTTCACTTTGGATTGCAAAAACCGGACTAACCGCGCAGCAGACACGCATGCAGGTAATTTCGAATAACCTAGCGAATGTTAATACCACAGGTTTCAAAAAAGACCGTGCGGTCTTTGAAGATTTGCTATACCAAAACATTGTTCCTGCTGGTGGGCAAACCGACGCACAGTCGCAAACACCCACAGGGTTAATGCTGGGCACTGGAACGCGAGTGCTGGCAACTGAAAAACTGCATGGGCAAGGCAATATAATTACCACTGAGAACGCGCTAGATGTTGCTATTACAGGTGAAGGTTACCTGTCTGTTCAGCAGGCTGATGGCACCATTGCTTACACCAGAGACGGCTCTTTGAAACTTTCATCGGAAGGTCAATTGGTCACTGCAGGGGGTGAAGCATTGCTGCCGGCAATCAATATTCCGCAAAATGCTTCCAGTATCACGATTGGTCGCGACGGCACCGTGACTGCAGAACTTGCAAATGGCGGCGGCGCTGCGCAGGTTGGTCAAATTCAGCTATCACTATTTGTCAATAATTCAGGTCTTAAACCTGTCGGGCGCAACTTGCTGACCGCCACAGAGGCTAGTGGGGTCGCCATTGTTGCTATTCCCGGAGAAAATGCAGCCGGCATGTTAATGCAAGGGACTTTAGAGGCATCCAACGTTAATGTGGTTGAGGAGATGGTCAACATGATCGAAACTCAGCGTGCCTATGAAGTTAACTCAAAAGCGATTGCAGCAGCAGACGGTATGTTGCGCTTCCTTAACAACAATCTTTAGAGAATTGATATGAGCTTATTAAGAAAATTTTTAAGCCTTGCATTCATTACCTTGCTGACAGCATGTGCGGGACAACCGCAGTTGATGCCCACCGCTGAATTCTCGCCAATGCAGCCGATTCCGGAGCAAAAGCCAATTCAGGTGACCGGATCTATTTTTGCTAATGGCCGAGATTTATTTGGCGATTTACGGAGTTATCAGCCATCAGATATTCAGGTTGGGGATCTCATTACTGTTCTTCTAAACGAGACCACACAGGCTTCACGTACCTCGGGGTTGTCCACCAGTCGCAAATCAGTCAACGACGCTATTGGTCTCAACCAAACCAATTCCATAGTGGGAAAGTTGGGTTTTGGACAAGGATTTTTTGAGGACATCAAAACAGATGGCTCCAATATATCCAGCGATGGCGCCGGAACTGCGGGGCAAGCAGCTAGTTTAACCGGTTCAATTTCAGCCATGGTGGTTGAGGTGCTTGGTAACGGGAACTTAGTCATCGTGGGTGAAAAACAACTGGCACTGACTGAAGGTAGCGAGTTTATTCAGGTCAAGGGCATCATCCGCCCTGCGGATATCCAACCAGACAATACTGTTTTGTCACAGCGAATTGCACACGCACAAATTTCGTATCGTGGCACTGGCGAGCTCGCCAGTGCGTCTAAATCTGCCTGGGGTACTGGGCTGTTATACAAATTCTGGCCGTTTTAAACGTTCGGTAAACAGAGGGTAATTAGCCATGTCTTTTTGGAAACTAGCACTGACAGTCGCCGCTTTAATGGTTGGGTCATTTGCCGCTGCAGATCGCATTAAGGACTTGACCGAAGTTGCCGGCGTGCGTACTAACAAATTGGTCGGCTTTGGTCTGGTAGTTGGTTTGCAGGGCACTGGTGATGGTAAAGACTTACCAATTACTGCCCAGGCACTGAAGACGACGCTATCAGGTTTGGGAGTTAGTGTAGATGGCCCTGTTAGCGACTTTGATCTTGGCGATCAGATGGCCTCTTTAGCCGCTCAAAATGCCAAGAAAGAACTCAAGTTAGAAAATGTTGCCTCAGTGATGGTGACAGCCGAACTCCCGCCTTTTGCTAAACCAGGCCAGAGTATTGATATTAATGTTTCGGCCATCGGTGTTGCAGAATCTTTGCGTGGGGGGACATTAATATTAACTCAGTTGCGCGGGGTTGATGGCGAAACCTATGCGCTAGCCCAAGGCGCGCTTAGCATTACGGGAATGAGCTCCTCAGCCGCTGGTAGTAGTGTACAAATTGGTGTTCCTACTGCGGGCCGTATTCCCAACGGCGCCTCCGTAGAGCGAAGAGTACCAACACCCTTTGACACCTCAGACCACATTGTTTTGAATATCCGAGAGGGTGATTTTTCCACCGCTTATGCAGTTACTACTGCAGTTAATAAGTCTTTCGGGGCGGGTACCGCCCATGCCATTGACGGAGTCTCAGTAGCCATTAAAGCCCCGATTGATTCATCCCAGCGGGTCGCTTTTTTGAGTATGGTTGAAAACCTCGATGTTGTTCCCGGAGAGGCACCAGCGCGAGTAGTGATTAACTCCAGAACAGGAACTGCGGTTATTAATCGCAATGTCAAAGTCACAGCTGTGGCAGTGACTCATGGAACTATTTCAGTGCGTATTTCCGCGACCAACGAAGTGAGTCAACCGCAGCCCTTTGGTGAGGGTGAGACCACCGTTGTTCAAAATGCTGATATAGAAATTAGTGAGGGCAACAACCCAATGTTTTTGTTTCAACCGGGCGTTGACCTGCGAGAAATTGTCGATGCGGTTAATCAGGTTGGCGCCTCACCTTCATCACTTATTGCCATCTTAGAAGCATTGAAAAGTTCGGGCAGTTTGCGCGCTGAACTGGTAGTGATTTAAATGCAAGATATTAGTACAACCACCAAGAGCCATCTTGATTTTGCCGGACTTAATGACTTAAAAGTGCGTGCTAAACAAGATCAGGCTGGATCTGCTCAAGAGGTGGGAAGACAGTTCGAAGCCATGTTCGTTAACATGGTTTTCAAATCTGTTAGAGAAGCCAATGTGCCTATGAAAAGTGAATTAATGAGCTCTTCTAGTTTGGATACCTTTGAGCAAATGTATCATCAAGAGCTGTCTCAAGTAATGGCTCAAAAAGGGTTGTTCGGACTAGGAGATTGGTTGGCGGCACATGTGAATGCGCAAAATCAGGGCGCTAAAGCGGTTAAAGCCTATGACCAAACACTGTCACCTGCGCACGAAGGTACTTCCACAGCAGACGCAAGTGAAGTCTCACTGAATAGCGGAGAACAATAGCATGACAGACCTACTTAACATTGGGGCGCAGGCCACCCAGCTTTATAAATCAGCGCTGACCACGGTGAGTAATAATATTGCTAACCTTAATACCGAAGGTTACAGCCGGCAGTCGTTAGATATTTCTGCAAACACAATGATTCCAATTGGTAACACCTACCTGGGCACAGGTAGCACATTGAATCAGATAACGCGGGCATATAATGGTTTTGTAGAAACCAATCTGCGAGATACCAGTAGTGACCTTTACAACCAACAACCTGTCATTGATTACGGCAACCGCGTTATTGATATTTTTGGCTCTCCTACCTCTGGGCTTACCAGCTCACTGGATAGATTTTATGAGGCCTCTGCAACATTAAGTACAGACCCCGCATCAGTGCCGCAACGCAATATCTTTTTGACTGAGGCTGAGAGTCTTGCGAGTAGCTTTCAATCGCTTTCAGGACATCTCGATGATATCGATCAGGAAAGTCAGTTAGACATCAATCTTCAGCTGTCTACGCTGAATAATCTGACTCAGCAATTGGTTGAGGTCAATGCACAGCTGGCTAGGAAGCCTTCGCTTGACCAGCAGCCACCTGAATTGTTAGACCAACGTGATAATTTACTTAGAGAATTATCTGAGCTTGTGAAAATTGATGTTAACGAGCGTGCATCAGGGGGTGTTGAAGTGCGCCTTGATAGCAGTACCGGAACTGTACTGGTCAATCAACTTACAAGCGCAAAATTTACGGCAAGCTTTTCAGAAAATGACCCGGGAGCGACGAAAATATTCGCTAATGTTCATGGTTCATCCAGTGAAACTCTCTCAGTCACGGGAGGATTACTTGGCGGTTTAATTAATTTTCGCAGCCAAATTCTTGCACCAGCGGTTACAGATTTGGATCATCTTGCGGTCACGGTCAATGCTGAAATCAATGCGATTCAAACTACAGGTGTTGATCTTAATGGAGAGAGAGGCACTGCGTTGTTTGAGATAGACCCCAACACTGGCGGTGCTGCTGGTTTTAATATTATTTTAACTGACCCGAGTAAAGTGGCCGCGGCGGGCCTACTGAGAATGACAAATGGCGACGCCAACACAGGTTCTGCCAGCCTTGATTATCTTGCCATTCCAACAGGCGCAGCGACACCTGCAGTCACTCTGACTTATGACGATGTTGCAGGTACATTTACAGATAGTAGTGGTGGAGTCTACACACCAGATGTAAAGGGACTGTTTAGTGTTGGCGCTATTACCTTCGAGCTGCGGGGGGTTCCCGCCACCGGCGATACCTTTGAGATTGGCTTGAACACCAATGCTGCGGGTGACAACCGTAACATGGCACTAATGGTGCAATTACAGAATAAAAGTGTAATGCCCAATGGCAACTCTATTAGTGCGGGCTATGCAGAAATTGTCAATGGCGCGGGCAATCGCGTTAGCTTAGCGGTGATTTCTCAAGATGCTATGCAGGCCATTTATGATCAAGCAATTCAGGCTAAAGGTATGGTTTCAGGGGTTAACCTTGATCAAGAGGCTTCAGATTTAATCAGGTTTCAGCAAGCTTACCAGGCCTCTGCTCAAATTATTAAAACCGCCTCCGAATTGTTTGACGCAATTTTGGCTGTCAGATAGTGGTTATAAAGTTATAAAGCATGGCACCTGGTACCGTTTACATTTGCTATAGCCATAAAGCTATTACCGAGTGTGCCGATTTTACTACGTAGTACTAATAAGGATCTTAGGTATGCGAGTTTCCAATACTCACTTTTTTGATCAGGCCGTTACACAGATGAACCGACAACAATCGAGTATCGCTGAGTTACAGTTAAAGATTGGTGAGGGAAAGCAGTTAATGAGGGCGAGTGATGACCCTAATAAAGCCATGGTCATTCAGCGACTCAACAGCGCTGTTCAAACACAAACAGTGTTTGAGTCAACGCTCAATGCTGTTGACAATCGACTCCTGTTAGAGGAGTCCAGCCTCGACACAATGAATGACATCATGCTGCGTCTCAAAGAGATTGCTGTACAGGGTACGAACGGCACACTATCAGATGGCGACCGCAATCTTTTGGCTACCGAAGTTAACAGTTTGCGAGATTCTTTGTTTAGCCTAGCCAACACTCAAGATGCCAACAATAATTATATTTTTGCAGGCTCATCCACCGGCTCCCCAGCATTTTCTGAAGTGAGTGGATCCATTAGTTATGCTGGAGATGACGTACGCATTACGGTTGACGTGTCAGACCATCGACAGCTTATTTTAAATCGACCAGGCGACCAAATTTTTACCAATGTAACTCGGCCGGGACCTCCAGAAACTGAAGTGAGTTTTTTTGATGCAATCGATGATTTCAGCGCAGCTTTAGTATCAGGGAACAATGACGCATTACAGCAAGGCCTATCTGATATTGGGAGCCTGACAGACGTGTCTATTAACGCATTGGCAGATTTAGGATCTCGTCAAAATACAGCCAACACCCAACGCGAAATTGTTATGGACACCAAGCTTCGCTTTCAGCAGTTGTTATCCAGTGAAGAAGACTTAGATTATGCCGCCGCGGTAACGGAGCTTTCTGCTGAGATGATGTCGCTGGAAGCAGCTCAGGCAAGTTTTGCGCAAATTTCCGCATTGAGCCTGTTTAACTACATTCGCTAGCTAGGATAAGACAACCTCATGGAAACCACCTCGTCGACAGCCAGTATTGGGTCATCAATTTTAACCAGCTTGGACAGTGGTGCAGGCATAGACTCGGTCGCCCTGGCCCAAAGTCTGACGGATGCCCAAAAAGCACCTCAAGAAGCTATTATTCAAGATAATTTAAGTCAAACAACAGCAGAAATTTCTGGTTATGGGCTAATTTCTTACCAATTAGTCGTCTTTGAGAGCAGCTTGCAGACAATCAATGACGCCGATGAAATGGCTGTTGGCCAAGGTGCTAGTTCGAACACGGCTACTGTTAGTGTTACAGCCGTTGACGGTAGTGTGACTCCAGGAAGCTATGACCTAGTGGTTAATCAGTTAGCGCAAAATCAGAGTATTATGTCGAATCAGTACAATTCAGCGATTGGCCCCGTTAACAGTGGTGGCAGTTTTGACATCGATTTATCAGTGGGAACAACCGTTCCAGGGACATTTGACGAGTCGCTCACCCAAACAAGTCTGCGTACGGCCATTGCTGCTGGAAGTATTACCATTACCGACGCAAGCGGTAATAGCATAACAGTCACACAGGCAGAGATTAACGCTGCCGGCTCTACCACCTCTGGTAATGAAACCCTCGCAGGCTACGCTGCTGCCCTTCAGGCTAAAGCTGAGGCGTCGGCAAGCTTTAATTTTTCAGTGACTGTGAATCATTCTAGCGGTGTTACTTTTACCCAATTAACCGCTGGTAACGGCACCATAGTTAGTGCTCAAGGAGCTGTGACCGCTGGGGTACCTTCTGTGACACCAACACAGGGCGTTGCAGCAGTGTATTCCACCTCACTGACTGCCAGCCACACCACACCGTTAACTGTTAGTGACGGCCTCACCACGGTAACGGTTGATAGTTCGGCCTACACAACGGTTGACGAACAGGTTCAAGCCATTCAGTCCGCAGCCGGGTACGATGACCTACTATTCACCGTGAGTGAAAATGCAGGCAAAATCGAGTTCACCTATAAAACCACCAACGCCGTTGTCATTGAGCCTACTTTTAGCATAATCGATGGCACCCAAACTTTAAGCAATGACGTCGTTGGTGTCACGGCGGTCAATTCACCGACGATTACCACTATTCAAATTGGTGAAAATGCTGATACTCCTGAAGGAATCATGGCGGCCATTAATGCTGCTAATACGGGTGTTACCGCTAGCTTGGTTGATACGGGTGTGGACGGATCTAATTATCGAATTGTATTGTCGGGTCAGGAAGGGGTCGACAAAGTATTTAGCGTGTCTGCTAGCAGCGGCATTGATCTTGGATTTTCAAACGCTGAAAACCTATTACAAACAGCTCAGAATGCTCAGTTTGAGTTCAACGGTGTTGGTATTAGCCGCGGCAGCAATGATGTCTCTGATGTCATTTCTGGGGTCACCTTTTCATTAAACGCGGTTAGTGCAGAGGCTGTTACCTTAACAGTGGACAGAGATACCTCCCCACTTAAAGCTAACATTGTGAACATGGTTAACGAATACAATGCATTTAACAACATGCTCGATTCGTTGACTGAGGCGCCCGCCGAAGGTGTTGAGCTATCTGGTGCCCTGGCCGATGAAAAGACCCTTGCACGGTTCCTTTCAGATCAGCTACGAAAGGCCATTTTAGCCGACTCATCAACACCAAGTGGGCCGATTAATGCGATGCGAGATATCGGTGTTAGTATCGATCGCTTCGGACAATTAACCTTTGATGAGAGTAAATTTGATAGTGCTGTGGCGACTAATTTTGATGACGTAGTGACCATGCTCACGGCTAATACTAGCAATCAAAGCGCGTTAGACTCGAACCCTAAGGGCCTGTCCCAAGACGTGACAAACCTTGTGGCAAGTTTTACTGATAGTGGCGGTGCTGTATATGCTCAAACCGTATCTGCCAATGTTGAGTTAGCTGATTATGAACAAGACTTAGCAGACCTTGAGATTCGTATGGATGGCATTTATCTGCGCTATATCACTCAATTTGCGGCTATGGATGCCTTGGTGGCAAGTATTAACAACACCAAAAGCTACCTCACCACACAGCTTGAAAATATGGCTGACACTTACTGGAAAAACTAAGCCACTGGCTAGTGTATTTTCTACTGCGGCTTGGGTAAGGTGCCTCTTTTGTTGCGGCATACCAGCATACTCATAATAGCGTGATTGGTTATCATCGTTGCACAGTTGCGGTGCTCCTCCACTGCGTTGTGAATCTAATCGCTTGCCTATTTAATATTAACAATCTCGCCCCTCTTCATCTTTAAACGTTACGCTGCGGTCTAACACTTAATGCCTAAAACGGTCTGTGGGCCAAAACTAAGTGGTTGTTTAGTTTTACTTTGGCCTGGCATTTAGTTTGTTCCTATTGCTAAAATCGGAGCCTATACAAAGAGCAAAAGCACCCATTCACGGTAAAAAACCCAGTCAATAGCAGGGCCACTGGCGTGCACAGATAAAAACGCCAATACTCAGGGTGTCACCCTAACTAAAGGCATTAATTAAGGGCATAAAAAAACCCGACACTGCAACAGTGCCGGGTTTGGTTGAGCAATGTTTTACTCATTACCTATCAAGTGCTTATCTAAGCAGTGCTAAAACACCCTGTGCAGCCTGATTAGCCTGTGACAACATAGCAGTGCCAGCCTGGCTGATGATCTGCGTGCGCGCTAGCGCAGTTGTTTCAGCAGCATAGTCAGCATCCAAAATTTGGCTACGTGCCGCTGACTGGTTGCCAGAGGTCGTAACTAGGTTATCTACCGTGTGCTCTAGCGTATTAACCGCGGCACCAAAGGTAGCTCGCTGTGACGCTACGCCTTCCAATGCAGCATCAAGCTGGTCCAACGTAGTTGCAAAGTCGGTTTCATCAATACCCCCAACTGCAAAATCACTAAGGTCTGCAGCCATGGGCGTTCCTGCTGCCCCAGCCGCTAAGTTAAAGTCAGAAAAATTCACGTCAAGTTGCTCGTTAGCGCCAGAGTTGGCACCGACTTGGAACGTCACAGTGCTATCCCCTGCGCCGTCAGCATCGCCATTGAGAATCTTACGGCCGTTAAATTCAGTGGTTTCAGCAATTTTATCGATCGCTAATGCCAGCTGAACAAATTCTTGATCTAAGTTAGCGCGGTCAGTGGTGCTGTTTACGCCATTACTAGATTGAACAGTTAGCTCTCGCATACGCTGGAGCATGTCGGTTATTTCTGAAGCAGCGCCATCAGCGACCTGAATCATTGAGATAGCATCGTTGGCGTTGCGTGCTGCTGCATCAAGACCACGAATTTGCGAAGTCATTTTGGTAGAGATGGCCAGCCCAGCCGCGTCATCAGAAGCAGAGTTTATGCGCAATCCAGTAGACAGACGCTCCATAGCGACAGCCATGCTGCGATCATTTGTCTTAATACTGTTAGCAGCAGTCATTGCGGCTATGTTGGTGTTAATCGTAGTCATTATGTAATCCTCTAAAAAGTAGTCAAAAGTGTATTCGAGTAAAGTTGAGTTTTACCCGATTACAATGGGTTAACTCCCTTGTTGCTGGTCTATAGATCGGCAGGACAAAAAAATACTTGAACACTTATTGCTGGCGGTACCCGGCTATTGCCTGCAGCCCCTTATCAAAGGGTTATTGAGCTTCTTAATGCCTGTGGGGTGCAGGCTTAGTTGCGCGCTAAAGGGCAAGGTTAAGAGTAGTAGTAATGGTGAAGGGTTTGCAGGTGGATGCTATCGTTCATAATATGCGTTTGTTATGCATGCTGTAAAAATTAGTAAGGTAAAATGGGTGAGGCAATTACAGAAAAGGGCGGGTGATTGTGAGTTCAGCAGAGTCTCGGCACGCATCATCTGTTGAGTCAGTGAGCGCGCCGGTGTTCATATTACAATTTGTCGTCGAACAAAACTCCTTTCATTGCATCCAGCTGCTTATTGATTTGAGCCGCCACTTTAAGCGAGGCCTCGCCGGGGAAAGTAAACAGCACTTCTCCCGACTCTTGATCAGTTACCTGAATAATCATTCGCTCAGACGCACTATCCACAGAAAACGCTAAACTTGTTGATGACTGACGTAATTTGTCATTAATAGTTTCCAGCGCTTTATTAATCTTTTCCACAGACTCGGTCATTTGGTCTACGGTTGCAGATTTGGTTTTAGCGAATTGGTCAGCGGCCTCGCGAATACCGGGCAGCACTGCTGCTTTGGTGATTTTTACATCTGCGGCCGAGACCGCTGGCACCGCCGTTGCTGCCTGTGCACCCACTTCTAAACTTGCCATAAGTTCACCATATCCCTTAAACAGGGCAGGACCGCCACTGTTTATATCATTGCTCAGTCAATATCTTATCTGCTGGACTGTTCGGTGCAGACAAATTTTCGACCTAGTAAGTAGCAAATCGTCATGAAGAGTGAAAACTTTAATACTAATCACCGTACACTGTGTGTCTGCGTCTACCCGTACCACGGTGAGGTGGTTATACTAACAACCCATTTTAATCACAAGGCAGTCTAAACTTTGAAAAGCCCCAGGTCGGCAATGCAGGCTATTGACGCATTTACAGACATAACTGGCCGCACTATTGCGTGGTTGACAGTAGCCATGGTGGTGATGGTAATGACAGTGGTAGTGACTCGCTATTTTTTGTCCGTCGGCTCTATTGCATTGCAGGAGTCGGTGACTTATCTGCATTGCATGATTTTCATGCTTGGATTGGCGTTCACCCTAAAGCACGATGGTCATGTGCGGGTGGATATTTTCTATCGTGATTTTTCAGCGAAAACCCAAGCAGCTGTCAATTTGGGAGGCGCGGTTTTGTTTTTAATGCCCGTCTGTGTGTTGTTGCTAGTTACCAGTTGGGACTATGTGTTGGCCAGTTGGGCGATCGGCGAAACCTCTGCGGAGAATAACGGGCTGCCGTTTATTTATTTGCTCAAAACTTTAATGTTACTTATGCCGATGACCTTAATGCTACAGGGTATTGCAGAAATTTTGCGCAATGGTTTAATTCTTAGTGGCACAGAATTATCGGCTGCTGATGTTACTAATACTCATGAGCCAATCCTTTAATGGCTGAGTTTATTCCCTTTATTATGTTTGTCGCGGCTTGTTTGGTGCTAATGGCAGGTTATCCCGTGGCCTTTTCACTGGCCGGTACCGCGCTGTTATTTGCGTTGGTGGGGACCATCACAGGTCATTTTGACGTGGCCTTTTTGTACGCATTGCCCAATCGACTGTTTGGCACCATGGAAAACACCACCTTGATTGCGGTGCCCTTATTTATCTTGATGGGGGTTATGCTAGAAAAGTCTCGCCTGTCTGAGGACTTGCTTGAGAGCATGGCCGACCTGTTTGGTAGCTTCAGAAGTGGCCTTGGCATATCAGTGGTGTTGGTTGGCGCTCTGTTGGCTGCCAGCACCGGCATTGTGGGCGCCACTGTTGTAACCATGGGTTTAATGTCGCTACCGACAATGCTCAAACGCGGCTACTCCGCGGCTCAGTCTACCGGTTTAATTGCCGCAACGGGTACACTGGGGCAAATTATCCCACCATCCATTGCCTTGGTATTACTGGGCGACACCCTGTCTAGTGCCTATCAGCAGGCGCAACTAAACATGGGCATTTTTACCCCTAAGACCATTTCTATTGGCGATTTGTTTGTCGGGGCGATTGTGCCGGGCTTAATACTGGTAGTATTTTATTGCCTTTATTTAGTGATCTTTTCACGTCCGACTGCCATCGACGACAGCAAACACAAAGTGGGTGAGAGAAGCCTATCTCGCGCCATGAAAAATTTGTTGCCACCTATTTTTCTAATAGTCACCGTGCTTGGCTCTATTCTAACCGGCTTGGCAACGCCAACTGAAGCTGCTGGAGTAGGTGCCTTTGGCGCTACTGCGCTGGCTGTTTTAAAAGGGCAGCTCAGCATAGCTAAACTGCGAGAGGTAGCGCAAAGCACAACTAAGATTACCTCAATGGTGTTTTTAATTCTGATCGGTGCGGCAGTTTTTTCTCTTGTGTTTCGCGGCTTCGGCGGTGAAGAAATTGTAGAGCACTTTTTCACTAACCTGCCAGGGGGTCTTGTTGGCGCCACACTGTTGGTCATGGTAGTCATATTCTTACTGGGGTTTATTCTCGACTTTATTGAAATTACGTTTGTGGTGGTGCCCATTGTGGCACCGGTACTGCTGGCTATGGGGCTTGACCCAGTCTGGCTTGGGGTAATGATTGCCATTAACCTCCAGACCTCGTTCCTAACGCCACCCTTTGGCTTTGCGCTGTTTTATCTTCGCGGAGTAGCGCCAGCATCAGTTGAGACTTCAGACATGTATCGCGGTGTTATTCCCTTTATTGGCTTGCAGCTACTGCTGATGTTAATGCTGTCAGTCTGGCCGCAACTGGCCACTTGGCTGCCAAGCCTAATGTACAACTAGTTATAGCTTGAGCGCTGCAAATATTTTTGCTCGCAGTGGTTTACTTTCATTAACCAAGTGATGATTACCCCGCTCAATCATGGTGACTGATATTAATGGTAGGCGCTGCTTAAACTGTTCTAAGTTGTAAATCCAATCTAAGGTTTTGTCATGATCACCCTGAATGATATGAATGGGGTAGTTATTCTCGTCACTGTTTTTAAACTCCAATATCCATTGATTCATTGCGCCGACCCAATCAGTGGGTACTCTGGTTGGTTGCAGTGGGTCTTGGCTGCGCAGAAACCCCAAAAAGTCCTTATCCCACGAGCTGGCGCGAAATACCCGTTTGATCGACTTTATGAACCACCGAGATAAATAGTACAGACGCCTACTCTGCGTCCAACCCCAAGGATGTAATAGCGGCGCAAGCAAATTTAGAGTGGCGAAGGGATAGGGTATTACAATGTTGTGGTTGATTAAATGCTTGATGAGAACAGCCCCGCCCATGCTTTGACCCACACCATGAAGGGGGCCCTCAAAATGAGCTTGCGCCATGGCGATAATATCTTTGAGTCGATCAACGTATTCAGAAAAATGGCTGATCGAGCAAGGCACGCCTGAGGACAGTCCGTGACCCTTTGCATCAAAACACAGCACGGTAAGTTGGCGACTAAGAAGATCGCGAATGAGGTGGCCATACAGACCAATATGATCCATATAGCCATGTACAACAATCACGGTGCCGCGGCTTATGGCAGGGCGCCAGGCCATAACGACCGTTGCATGGTCATCCGTTGTGCCTGCTACTAGTTGAAGGTTGTGTGTTGCCGGCGGTAGTTGATAAAACCGCAGATAGTCGGCGAGGCCGTCAATAGGGGTATCCGGGTTAGCCACTGCGTCACTAAATAGAGGCATTACCAGACGCAGTCGATCGAGCGTTTTTTTATCCATGGTGCCGCGGGGCTTATCCATTATTAGGTCCGATTAGAGTGTATGTAGGTTGCAACCCTGCCCAGTATGTTCTCAGAAATTGACGTAATTGCAAACCACCTGCAAAGACCGGCGGCCTAAACGAAAAAACCCCAGGCTATTGGCCTAGGGTTTTGATCCGAAACACCAATGAGCTAGTTACTCGTCGGTGGCCAAGGATATATCGTAAACGCCGGCTTCGCGTGCTTGGTCAGAAATTTTAACAAACAGCTCGGTCTTAGATTTCGGGTGAGCACTAATGACCACTTTCGCTTCGGGCTTTTCAGCGTGCATACGTTCTACATTGGCACGCACTGCGCGTATGTCGATGCGTCGGCCTTGAAGGGTCAACTCATTGCTCTCAGATACTCTGAACACAATATTGGTGTTGGCGGTATCTGGTGGTGGTTGATCAGATACTGGCGGACGGCTAACGCCAAGACCCGACTCGTTGACAAAGGAGGCTGTTACAATAAAGAAAATCAACATAATGAACACCACGTCAAGCATGGGGGTCATGTCGATTTCGTTTTCATCTTGTTCTCTACGTCTTTTTCCAAGCGCCATTATTACTAATACCTTTGCGTAGCTATTTTTTTATGGAAGTCGGCATTTTACTGATATTTTTGTAAAATACTAGGCCTCTAACTTCCCTGTGGCACGCCAATATATACTATTATGACTTTTAAAAAACTACTTACTGACGAGTATTTGTTATAAACCGCCATTAAACTGGAAGTTGAGATCTGAAATGCCCGAATTACCTGAAGTTGAAACAACTCTTAAAGGCATAGAACCTTACATCGTTGGACAAAAAATAATTCGCCTAATAGTCCGTCAGGGGTCACTTCGATGGCCAGTTACTCCGCGGATGTCAGCTATCATTGAGCAACAAACGGTGATTGAGGTCTCAAGGCGTGCTAAATATCTGATTATACAGCTTGGCCATGGCTCGATTTTGGTGCATCTGGGTATGAGCGGTAGCTTGCGGATCGCTGAAACCAGCATGGAGTGGCGCAAGCATGACCATATTGAGCTGCAGTTGGCTAATGGCGCAACCTTGCGCTATCACGATCCACGGCGCTTTGGTTGTTGGCTTTGGAGCGCAGAGGCGCACCAACAGCTGCAACATTTGGGCCCAGAACCCTTGACTGCTGATTTTGATGGAGGCAGGCTTTGGCAATTGGCCAAGAGCCGAAAAGTCGCGGTAAAGCCATTTATTATGGACAATAAAGTAGTGGTTGGAGTGGGTAATATTTATGCTTCCGAGGCACTGTTTCGCAGTGGCATTAGACCCGATCGAGCAGCGGGTAAGGTGTCGCAAAAGCGCTACCAAGTGTTGGCAGGGCATATCAAGGAGGTATTAGCCGCAGCGATTGAGCAGGGTGGCACAACTCTACGAGATTTTGTAAACAGCCATGGCGAGCCGGGCTATTTCCAGCAAACTCTGGCCGTCTATGGCCGCGCAGGTAAGCAGTGCACTTGCTGCAACACAGTGCTTAAAGAGCTGCGTCTCGGTCAGCGCAGTTCAGTATTTTGCCCAAGCTGTCAGCGTTAGCAAGGGGTTGATTAATGATGCCTATTGGAATTTCTTAAGTAGAGCATCGGCCACGTTGGTGGGCACAAATTTAGTGACGTCCCCGCCTAGCGAAGAAATTTCCCGTACTAGAGACGATGAAATATAGGAAAACTTTTCTGCCGGCGTTAAAAAGATACTTTCAATGTTAGGACTCAGTGCGCGATTCATATTGGCTAATTGAAATTCATATTCAAAATCAGAAACGGCTCTCAAACCACGCATAACGGCAACGCCGCCGCAGTCTTTAACAAAATTAACCAACAAATAGTCAAAGCCTTTAATCTCAACATTGGGTAAATGCTGCAGTGACTCTGTGGCTAGCGCAATACGCTCATCGATATCAAATAGCGGGCTTTTTTTCTGACTGCTGGCAATACCAATAATCAGTTTATCAAACAGTTTGGACGCTCGTTCAATGAGATCAATATGACCATTAGTAATGGGATCAAAGGTGCCTGGATAAACGATTGTTTTCATGGGCAAGCTCCACTGCTGTAGGTTGTCTGGACGCGCATATTACTCAAATTATACGTTAGACTCAATGCGCAAATATAGCATGTAGCGAACGCCACCGGCGATTTTGTCTTTTTGTAACTGCCAGTTGGGTGGCGCCACAAAGCTGATGTCACTGCTGGGAAGCTCACAGTAAATGAGCGCATTGTCTTTTAACCAGCCGTTTTGCTCTAGCAGGCGACAGCTTTCGGTATGCAGGCCCTGAGCGAATGGGGGGTCGACAAATGCCACATCGAACGGGACGTCACCCCTAGGGTTAGTTAAAAAATTAGCACAGTCGGCATTAATAATGGTAAGTCCGGCGTTTAACAGATCGCAATTAGCCTTCAGCTGTTGAGTTACCGTCCTATTGTTGTCCAGTGCAGTACATTGTACGGCGCCTCTAGACAGTGCCTCTAACCCGAGTATTCCAGAGCCCGCATACAGGTCTAGGCAGTTCGCTCCGTTAATATAGGGCGCTAGCCAATTAAAAAGTGTTTCTCGAATCCGCTCACCGGTAGGCCTTAAACCGGGTGCCTCGGCAAAAGAAATTTTGCGGCTACGCCAGCGGCCCCCAATAATTCTTAGGGTTGATGTCGTTCGTGAACCAGACTGTTTTTTATTAATCGACAAATTGAGGCCTCGGAAGCATGACTTTTAACCACTTTTTCTAATGTAAATGGTAGGATACACCAAAACTCCCCAACCGTAGTATGTGGATATCCATGGATTCTCAGCCACCTAACAATGACGACTTGAAGCCCGCCAAACGTTCATTTCTGGATCGCTTCAGGGCAACTGCCAAAGCTACTGAAGAGCCTGAAGTTCAGGAGCCAGTAAAGAGTACTAAAGTATCTTTTACTGAGCGCATGCGCTCTGCGTTGTCGCGCACAGGCGAGGGGCTTGGCGCGCTTTTTTTAGGGACTAAGGCAATTGATACAGAGTTGCTGGATGAGCTAGAAACGGCATTATTAATGGCCGATGTTGGCATTGAGACTACCGCCGCGATTATTGCCGAGTTGACCGCGCAGTTGAGTCGCCATGCACTCAAAGATGGTGCGGCGTTAAAGTTAGCGCTGCAAGAAATATTAGTCAACAGGTTGCGAGTGTGTGAGAGCGAGATTGATTTTGACGCCTGCGGCAAGCCTTTTGTGATGCTTGTTGTGGGAGTTAATGGAGTCGGCAAAACTACCACCATTGGCAAGTTAGCTAGCCGCTTAAAAAAGCAGGGTAAGACAGTGATGTTAGCGGCCGGAGACACCTTTAGAGCGGCAGCGGTCGAGCAATTGCAAGTCTGGGGCGAGCGCAACCAGGTGCCAGTGATCGCCCAGCATACGGGAGCAGATAGTGCGTCGGTGGTTTTTGACGGCATTCAGGCGGCTAAATCTCGTGGTACTGATGTCATTATGGCTGACACCGCAGGACGCCTGCACAACAAAAGTAACCTAATGGAAGAGTTAAAAAAGGTTAAGCGTGTGGCTGGAAAAATAGATGATAGTGCGCCTCATGAGGTTCTGCTCGTGCTAGATGCTGGCACTGGCCAGAACGCAGTGGCGCAGATGGCTGAGTTTAATCAGGTGGTGGGGATAACCGGGATTGCTCTAACTAAACTTGATGGCACTGCGAAGGGCGGTATTATCTTTGCTCTGGCGGATAAGTTTTCGGTGCCAGTACGATTTATAGGCGTTGGTGAGGGGCAGGACGATCTTCAGCCCTTTAATGCCAATGATTTTGTTCAGGCACTGTTGAACACTTAGAAATAGGCCCTATATCAATGATTCGTTTTGACAATATCAGTAAGCGTTACCCTTCTGGGCTAGAAGCCTTAAAACGGGTGAGCTTTGAGCTTGAGGCCGGAGAAATGGCCTTTCTGACTGGGCCATCCGGCGCCGGCAAAAGTACCTTACTGAAATTGTTGATGCTCATGGAAAGACCCTCCTCCGGGACCTTGCTGATTAATGGTAAAAACTTAAATCGGTTATCGAGATCTCTAATTCCTTCTTACCGTCGACAAATTGGTGTGGTTTTTCAAAATCATCAGTTGCTCTCTGACCGCACTGTGTTTGAAAACGTCGCTCTGCCGCTTCAAATTTCTGGGTATCCGCCATCGGAGACCGGCCGCCGCGTGCGTGCAGCACTTGATGGCGTTGGCCTACTTGGCAAAGAGACACATAACCCATTGACCTTATCTGGAGGAGAGCAGCAGAGAGTGGGTATTGCCAGGGCGGTCGTCCACAAGCCAAAAATACTGTTAGCAGATGAGCCAACGGGCAATTTGGACCCTGCCTTGTCGGCTGAAATCATGGCCCTGTTCAGGCGCTTTCAAAGTGTAGGCGTTACCGTTTTGATTGCTACCCATGATATTAACCTGATCAACTCTCTAGACCACCGGATTATGCATCTTGAGGATGGCATGTTGACGGATGATGGGGCGTATTCCAATGGTCGGTAACCAAAACACACGCGAACCAATGGCGCGCGGAGCCAGCGATCATAAGATCAGATTAGTCGACCGTTGGCGGAGCTACAGAGCGCATCACCGAGCGACTCTGACAGCGACGCTGAAAAAAATGCTGGGTGAGCCCATTCAAACGCTGTTGACCGTCGTGGTTATTGCTATTGCACTGGCGTTGCCCTCGGCGATGTTTTTGGCATTGCACAATATGCAGTCACTCAGCAGTGGCTTTGAGTCTTCCGCACAAATCACCGTATTCGTCAAAAAAAATACCGACAGCCAAGGGATCACACAGCTGGGAAAAGAGTTAAAGGCCTTGCCTGAGGTGGCGGTGACGAATTACATCTCATCGGAGCAGGCACTGGAGGAATTTAAGGCCTTGTCGGGATTTGGCAGTGCGCTTCAGTATTTAGATGACAATCCATTACCGGCAGTATTCTTGGTGCAGCCGGTGATGTCTGGTGCTGCAGACATCAGTCAGGCGCAGCAGTTGGTGCAGGCTATTGGAGCATTGGCGGCAGTGGATGATATTCAGGTAGATATGTTGTGGATGCAACGATTGGCCACCATCACTGATGTTAGTAAAAAGTTGGTACTTGCTATGGGCGTTGCCCTTATCATTGGTGTATTGCTGGTTATAGGTAACACTATTCGCTTGGCAATTCAGAGCCGCCGAGAGGAAATTATTGTGGTAAAACTAGTTGGCGCAACAGACGCCTATGTACGCCGCCCCTTTCTTTACACCGGCTTGCTGCTCGGTTTGTTCGGCGCGATCATGGCCTCTATCCTGCTACTGGCAAGCTTTTATTGGGTGGGCCAGTCAATAGCTGTTTTGGCGAATTTATATCAGAGTCAATTTCAGCTTGCAGGCCCTGGAGTTTTGGGTATTTTGGGGCTTTGGGGCGCCGGTTCTCTGATCGGACTCATCGGTGCTTGGGTCGCTGTGATGCAACATTTGCGGGCGATCGAACCCAAATAGCGAAATGTTGAGCTAAAGCGTGAGTAAGTACGTAAAATCCAGCAGTTCAGTAAACTTTTTAAGGTTTTGAACGACTAAACAATTAATGCTACTATGCTCGACCAGCGACTTGAAGAGGAAGTCATGAGTAAAGCCCTACAAACAATGGAATGGATGACCCCCGGCGCCAACCTGAATGCCTACATTCAGGGAACTGCGACTGTGCCGATTTTAACCTTGGACGAGGAAAAGTCCTTAGGCGAAGCTTTATTTTATGAAGATGACCTCGATGCTGCACGCAAGTTAGTGATGTCGCATTTGCGCTTTGTTGTACACATTGCTAGGTCCTACAATGGATATGGGCTGCCATTGGCTGACCTGATTCAAGAGGGCAACGTTGGTTTAATGAAAGCGGTACGCCGATTTAACCCAGAGAAAGGCGTCAGAGTCGTGTCCTTTGCAGTGCATTGGATTAAAGCTGAAATACATGAATTCATCCTCCGCAACTGGCGTATTGTTAAAATTGCCACGACCAAATCGCAGCGTAAACTGTTCTTTAACTTACGCAGCGCGAAAAAAGAATTGCAATGGCTGTCTGCTGACGAAGCAAAGGCAGTGGCTGATGATTTAGGTGTTGATGTTAAAGATGTGATGGAAATGGAAATGCGTCTGACGTCACGGGATGCTACTTTTGATGCGCCGGTAGATGATGATGACGAGAGTACTGCCTACTCCCCATCACTGTACCTAGAGTCTAAAGGCGCTGACCCAGCAGAACAAATTGAGAACGAAAACTTTGAAGGCGACAATAACATTCGTCTTGCGGCGGCGGTCAAGAATCTGGATGAGCGCAGTCAAGCCATTATTCAACGCCGTTGGTTGGATGATACTAAAGCGACCCTGCACCAGCTGGCAGCCGAGTATGGCATCTCAGCGGAGCGCATACGCCAACTTGAAAAAAACGCCATGAAGAAAGTTCGGCTATTAATGGAAGGCTAACTCAATAATCTACTACAAGGAGCCGCGCTAATTGACTGTGCGGCTTTTTTATTGCTATGAACAAAGTATTTTGGCTCAGATTTGTTGCCCTAAATGGGGTTCTTTCGGTAGTATTAGGTGCCTTCGCGGCTCATGGTCTCGAAGATCAGTTGTCAGATCGTTACATGGCCACCTTTCGCACCGCGGTGCTCTATCATTTTTTACACACCCTGGCACTATTGGCGGTGATCAGCTTACCCGATCAGCTAACTAAGCCCTCACTGTGTCATTGGGCGGCAGTAAGCTTTGCTGCAGGCATTGTGTTATTTTCAGGATCGCTGTATCTACTAGTATTGACTAATACGCCGACTCTGGGAATGGTTACTCCCCTTGGAGGCCTTGCGTTTATTGCCGGTTGGGGACTATTATTTTTTGCAGCTAGGCGCAGTCAATAGATGAATATTCGACCCGAGTACCGAGAAAAGTCAATTCGTAGCTATGTTGTTAGGGCGGGGCGTATGACCGAGGCTCAGCGCAAAGCGTTTGAGGTGAGTTGGCCGGCATATGGCCTAAAATTAGCTGATGGCGCCATCGATACGGATGAGGTGTTTGGTCGTTCAGGCCTCAAGGTTTTGGAGATCGGTTTTGGTATGGGCGATTCTTTATTACAAATGGCGGCCGCTGAACCTGACACTGACTTTATTGGTATTGAGGTGCACCCCCCTGGCGTCGGTACTATTATTAATTCTGCCCGTGCAGAAGGCTTAGCTAATTTGCGTGTGTACCTTGCGGATGCAAATGATGTGCTTGAAGAATGTTTTGCGCCTAAGAGTATTGATCGTTTGCAACTCTACTTCCCAGACCCTTGGCATAAGAAAAAACACAATAAAAGACGTATTGTGCAGTCTACATTTGTTCAGCAGGTCAGAACAAAGCTACGCCCTGATGGTATATTACACATGGCGACGGACTGGCAGCATTACGCTGAGCAAATGCTAGAGACGCTCAGTGAAGCAGAGGGCTTTGAGAATTGTGCGGGTGCTGGACAATATTCCGAAAGACCCAGCTATCGGCCGATCACTAAATTTGAAAAGCGCGGTGAACGATTAGGTCATGGTGTATGGGATTTAGTATTTAAAAAAATTGATTAGAACCAACCCTTTGTTGGTTAAGGTAACTATTGTATTGACCGCAATTTAAAAATATTCAGTATGAACAACTAGTTGATACTGATTTAGAAAAGGCCTAAGTTGGGTCGCTACCCCTAGAAAGACGACTAATTTATCAAGGAGATATAATGAATCTAGTAAAAATAATACCACTCACTGCGGTGCTGTTTTTGGCTGCTTGTGACACCGCTGAAAATACTGAGACTGCCTCTGAGCAGATGAATCAGTCAACGGTAGTAGAGTTGACCACCCAAGCACAAAAGATCAGTTATCTGATGGGCGTGGATAATGGTAGCAACATCAAGAGTATGGACATTGAGTTTGATGCCGGTGCCTTTCAAAATGGACTTGAAACTGCCCTAAGTGGCGGCCAGCCCAGTTTAAGTGAAGAGCAAATTGCCATGGTTATCGAACAATTTGAGACAGACATGAAAGCAAAGCAAGCGACTATGCAGGCCGAGCAGCAGGAAGCCATGTCTGTTCAGTCTGATGGTAATGCTTCAGAAGCGGCAGCGTTTTTGGTCGCTAATGGTATGAAAGAGGGTGTCATCACGACTGAAAGCGGCTTGCAGTACCGAGTGCTGACTGAGGGTACAGGCCCACAACCATCAGTTGAAAGTACCGTTGAAGTTCATTACGCCGGTCGACTCCTGGATGGTACTGAATTCGATAGTTCTGTAAAACGCGGCGTGCCGACTCAATTTGGCGTCACTCAGGTGATCGCCGGTTGGACTGAAGCCTTGCAACTTATGCCCGAGGGGTCTAAGTGGGAGCTGTATATTCCGGCTGATCTCGCCTACGGACCGGGTGGGTCAGGTCCTATTGGCCCAAACTCACTACTTATTTTTGAAGTTGAGTTACTGCAGGCAAATGTTGACAGCGAATAGCGTAGTTTTAGCATGAACAATAAAAAAGCCCCGTATAACGGGGCTTTTTTATTGTCAAAAATTCAAAGTATTTAACTCAGCTCTGGTTCTCCAAGTAACTTGGTAACGTGAGAGCTATGTAAAACATCGATTAAGTTATCTTCAAGCGCAAAGCGCTGTGCTAAGGTCTCACCGAGACCGGCAAGGTCAATAATGAGTGCGTCTAAATCATTAGAGCTTAAATACTTATCGTTAAAATCAAGCACATACTCTGTGGTGGACTGAATTTTTTCGAGTATGTTGGGTTCTTTATCTAATCCCGGCGAGTCCTCAAAAAGTTGTCCTTCTTTATGTAGCTGGTCAAATATTTCAAAATGACCGGCAGAGACATAATCAACCATCAGTTCACAGAAAACCTCAAGTTGTTCTGTATGCGTGATGGCGTTGTCGTCAACGTCAATAATTTCTGTCAGATCGCAGTATTTAGCTAATAATTCGCGACGCTCTTCAAGCCAGCGCTCAATACTTTGGCTAACATTGCCCCAGTGAGATTGTAGTTTTTGATTATCCTTAACCATTATTTTTTACTCAGTCGGTATCCGCTTGTGTAAGTGTACCTCTTTTTTCATAAAAGCATAATCTTTCAAGGCCCAAAGGCCTCGACAAGAGGAATAAGGAAAAGCGCAGTCCAAATACCATTGAGTCCCATGCCAATAGTTGAGAAGGCACCACATCTAGGGCTCTTCTCAAAGGCCTTAAGTGTGCCGATGGCATGCGCTGTGACGCCCAAGATCAGACCCTGCCAGCGCTCATCATGCAAACTAAAGGCATTGAAAATAGGTTGGGCGACAATAATCCCAATAATGCCTGTAAACAAAACTAGAACAGTAATCAGTGTTATGAGGCCGCCCAACTGCTCAGTAAGAATCATCGCAATCGGTGTAGTCACTGATTTAGCCGCGAGTGAAAAAATGGCTATTGGTTCTATACTCAGCCAACTGCCAATGATTAAGGCGCTAAAGGCCGCAAATAAACCACCGCTGAGCACAGCTATTGAAATAGTCGGCCAGAGCACACTGAGCTTTTTTAGTTGCTGGGATAAGGGTACGGCTAAAGCTACTGTAGCAGCGCCAAGGAGCCAGTTGAATACGCCATTAGCTTGATAATAGTGGCCATAATCAATATCCAAAGCATAGAGTGCAAGACTAATAAGGGGCGTACTGATGATTAGAGGATGACAAAGTGGATGTTTGCCACTACGTCTATATATAAAAATACCAGCACTAAACCCAAGCACAGAAAATACAACCAGCCACGAGCTAGCAGTTATTTGCTGCCATTGCTGCATTATTAACTCAATCATTCTGTTGGCCTTTGATAGACCTGATTAGCAGAGTCATTGCGATCATTGTCAGTGGGGTACTAATTACCACGGTTAGCAATAGCATGGGCAGTTGCAGATTGATTGATGGACTGAGGAAAAAAGCGCCCACACAGGCCGGGATAAATAGCAGAGAAAGATTTTGAATCAGGCGAGTGCTGACTGGTTGGATGAGGTTAGTTAGACGACTGGGGTATATCAGTACGGCGAGGAGTAACAGCATGCCTATTAACGGACCTGGAACGATAATGCCAGTCCATGCCACTACTAGCTCTCCCATCCATTGAAAGGCAACTAGGGCTATTAGTCCAAAGGCGAGCCTTAATGTTTGCGCAATAATTGGAAGATTCCTATGCCGGCGAGTATTACAAAAACAATCAGTACCCAGCCTGGCATACTTATACCCAATAGCTCCCATTGTATTTTCGCGCAATTGCCATCACCGCGAATGAGCATGGTGATGACCTCTGACGCGGGGAAAACATCAAACAGATAGTCCACCGGAGGGCCGCAAGCCGGTACAGAGTCTTCAGGAAGGTTTTGCAGTCGCAGTTGTTTGATGGAGAAAAAACCACCACCCAGGGACGCGGCAATGCCAAGGCCGGAGTAGATTTTTTGTCCTCGCTGCAAGGGATTATGCAGTGCAGCGATCAAAAATATAACGCCAGCGAGAGCTACAAATGCTCGTTGTGTAATGCACAGATAACAGGGCTCAAGACCCAGATGCTGCTGGAAATAGACAACCGCTATTATTAGCGCACCAGCACAACCAAGGGCGCCTAAAAAGTTGACTGTTCTGCAGGTTAGGTAACTCAATGCTCACTCCTTTAGGACTTAACGTATATTCTCATACTATGTCTGACTAGCGATAATAGTCAGCCAAAAACTCATCGAATGAAAGGCTGTCGTGCGCTTCTATATCGGCCTGCTTTTGTAAAGATTGTGTCGCTAAATCTTGGTACTTATTCATAGTGCTAGCATCGGGGGGATTGGCGTGAAAATAGTCTCGGTGCTCGCAGGCTTTGCGCATTGCCATGGCGTAATAAGTCTCATTATTTGAGCGCATTTCTGCCAAAATTGTTGCTGCCGGTGTTGAGCTGTCATCATGAATCCGCTCCAGCATTGCGGCTAAAGCTTGAGTATAACTCTCGGTATGGTTGGCTTTATCTAATACTGCGGCCACTGGAAGCATCTCTTCAAGTAACGTTTGCCCCCAACCCCTTAGGGGCACCTCTTCTTTGCCTCGTAGTAAGGTCAACGCCGGATCGCGTCCCGAATAGACGGTACGATCAATATTTTCGGGGATACTCGCATATTCTTTAGCGTCGGTCGCTGGGCTATCTTGTAGCAAACAGAACAGCAAAAACGTGTCTAAGAAGCAGATCGTCTGCTCATCGATCCCACAGGGTAAAAGTGGGTTGAGGTCGACGCAGCGTACTTCAATGTACTCCACTCCGCGCTCTATAAGTGCATGTACCGGTGTTTCGCCAGAGGCAGCAGTGCGCTTGGGTCGAATAGTGCTGTAAAACTCATTCTCTATTTGTAAGAGATTAGTAGTGAGCTGCTGATAGTCACCGTTGCTGTCTTTCAAACCAATCTCATCATAGGCTGGGTAAGCCTGTGAAAGAGCCTCTTTAAGCGTGTCAGTGTATTGGGGCACATCGTTGTAACAAACTACCAGCGAGCTCTGAGCATCACTTTGATAACCTAGATCACCCATCCGAAGGGAGGTTGCATGAGGTTGATGCAAGCTGTGTGTATCATCACCGACCGCCGTTAAGCGATGATCTGAATCGCCCACAAAGCTTCGACAGATTGCGGGAGCCGCCCCCAGTAAATAGAGAAGCAGCCATGAATAGCGACGAAAATTTCTAATCAGACCAAAATACCCATCGGATTTAAAATCTTGCAGCGATTGTTGGTTATTGGCGCTAGCTTGTAGGTCTTCCCAAAGTGAATCGGGGACCGAAAAATTATAGTGGATACCGGCAATGGTTTGCATCAAGCGACCATATCGATTTCCAAGTCCACGCCGGTAGATGTTTTTCATTTTTCCGACATTGGAACTGCCGTATTGCCCAATAGGAATGCTGGCATCTGAGCCGAGCTGGCAAGGCATACTGTTGACCCAGAGTAACTCATCACCAATATGTTGGTAAGTGACCCGATGAATCTCCTCTAATTGAGTCATCACTGTATCAATCGACGAGGAGGGCGCAGTAATGAACTCCAGCAGCGCCTCTGAGAAGTCGGTGGTTATATTGGGATGGGTCAATGCAGCACCCAGCGCCGCGGGATGTGGTGTGTTGGCAAGGTGGCCGCTGGCTTCTACCCTCAGGCTTTCCTTTTCAATACCTCGCGCTATGCCGGTTAATCGATCTGCTTTTGCAGGATTACTGAACAGGTCAAGTTTAACATCTAAAGACAAAATGGAACCCCGGTTAGGCTGCGCTAGACTGATTTTCGACAGCGTCAGCTTGTTCAGTATTAAGGGCCTCAAGCAAGACTACAGGCCGCCCCTTTGAATCTGCCGAACACTCAACTATATCAGCTCGCAAGCTGGTATCTTTGGCATTTAACTCGATCAGCTGATTCAGTGCGATGTCTCTGTGGGGGGTATAAAAAAGACTGCTCGATTTAATATCCCGAGTCCACTGTAAGTGCTTGTCCAGCGTAGCCATCTCCTGGCTTTGTATGATATAAATTCTCATGCACTTCCCGTGACAGAACCGTTGATTTCGGGCACAGTGTAACCTATACAGATGTTGGATAAAAAGGGAAATAATATGACTAAACAGGCCTTAGTCCCAGTTGCCGATGGCAGTGAAGAAATTGAAGTGGTAACCATAATAGATGTTTTACGCCGGGCCGGAGTATTGGTCACTGTGGCATCAGTCAGTGCCTCTAAAGACCTTAAGATTACCGCTGCTCGAGGAACCCAAATCGTTGCCGACTGTGATATTAAAGATTGTGCGGGAAAAGTCTGGGACTTGATTGCACTTCCAGGTGGCGTTGCTGGATCAGAGATTCTTGCTGAAAGTGATGTCCTTGACCAGTTACTGCACACCCAAGTCGACGCGTCGGGATTATATGGCGCGATCTGCGCGGCGCCGGCCATAGTGCTTGGCGATAAAGGGTTATTAGCCGACAAGACCGCAACCTGCCATCCGCAGTTTTATCAGAGCATTAAAGCGAAAGAGGTAGATACTGAGTCTCGAGTAGTGGTTGACGGTAATTGTGTGACCAGCCAGGGCCCAGGCACAGCGATTGATTTCGCCCTGGAATTAGTTGAGCAGCTGTGCGGTGTGGTCAAGCGTGAGGAAGTGGCATCGCCGCTGGTGCTGACGACGTCCCCCACCGCTTACTACTAACTCTCAGGTGGCTGGGGTTTTAATGCTCACGGAGCCGCCAGTTAGTTTTTGCTTGAGAGTAGCACCGGCCATATAAAGACAGGGTACAAATAGTAAGGTTACGGCTGTCGCAAAGAGTACTCCGAAAGACAGCGACGCAACCATGGGGATCAAAAATTGCGCCTGCAGACTCGTCTCCATTAGGATGGGAGTAAGGCCGATAAACGTCGTGATTGACGTTAATATAATGGGTCTGAATCGCTCAACACTACCCCTGACTAAAGCCTCATAGAGATCTTCGCCTTCTTCGCGCAACTGAATAATACGATCAATCAGTACAAGGTTGTCGTTCACCACTACCCCAGATACAGCAAGTACCCCAACTAAAGACAACAGACTAAAGTCCAAGCCCATGAGCAGGTGCCCGAAAATTGCGCCCATAATGCCAAATGGAATGGCAGACAAAACGCCAATGGGTTTCAAGTAGGATTTAAATTCGATCGCCATTATGGAATAAATTAATAAAATGGCCAAACCAAACAATTTAAGCCCAGTACTATTGAATTCTTCTTGATCTTCAAGCTGACCATCTTTCTTAATCGATACCTCGGGAAACAGCTCCAGCATTTCGTTGGCCACATCCCCATAAATAACCTCGGCTATCTCGCTCACGGTGAGTTTACCTGTTGAAGGCAGAGCAGTAATACGTATGCTGCGCTCGCGATCAGTGCGTTTAATCCGCGAGTATCCAGGGACATAATTCGCTTCTGCAACCGAGTAGAATGGGACTTCTGCACCCCCGGCAGTACGGATGCGCATATCTTCTAAGGTAGCAACCTGTGATCTTGCATCTTTTGGATAGCGCACCATAACCCGAACATCATCCCGCTCTCGAGGTATACGCTGCGCCTCAGCACCATAAAAACCTTGGCGCACCTGAGTGGCTATTTGGGAAAGGCTAACCCCAAGACTGTCCGCATTGGGCAATAAACTAATATCAATATCGGCACGACCAGAATGCAGGTCATCACGAATATTCTTGGTGCCAGGTAGTCGACCTAGCTGTTCTTTTATAAACGCCGCTGCCTGTGCTAACTGATCAACATTGGATGAAGTCAGTGAAATGGAGAACATCGAGGATGGTGGTCCTAGCGTAGTATCGAGAGTGACCTTTTTGGCCGCCGGCACTGGACCCATAATGGACTGCCACCGTTCTCCTACGAGCTTTGGATCTATTTTCCCGCTAACCTCGGGGGTGAGCTCAATCAGTAGGCGAATAGTGTCTCCCCACATGAACGAGAGCTGATTGGCAATTAAGCGATCTGTCACAACACTTTCTTGAACAACAGCATCATTGGTAAGCTGATCAGCGGCATGCTCTGCGCGCTTCATGATGTCCAGCTTCGCTTCTTTTGAGTGACCGTCGGGCATACTTAGACGCATGGAAATAAAATCGGATGCCACATTTGGCATGGTTACCTGTTTGACGTAGCCAGCACCTACTAGGGTAAGTGAGAGTGTTAAGGCCAAAAAGAACAGCGTTAAGGTTAGGTAATGCCAGCGCAGTGCTTTTTTCAATAGAGGCTGAAATATGTTTTTCCCAAAACGGGTTAGACCACTGGAGCATGCCAGCCGAACTTTTAATAATTGGGTACCAAACTTCGTAGTTGGTGGCTTACTCGGTTTCATTTGAGCAAGGTGAGAGGGCAGTATCCACAGCGATTCAATCAGTGAAAAGCTCAGTGCTACGATGGTTACGGCCGGTATCGCCCAAAGAAATTTTGCCCACAGCCCGGGTAGAAAAAATATTGGCGAGAAGAAAATCATGGTGCTGAGCACCGCTAAAAATACCGGCTTAGCGACAGCTTGTGTCCCTGCTTGCGCCGCAGCCAGTGGGTCAAGCCCCTCTTCTTGATGCCTGAAAACACTCTCACCGACAATAATGGCATCATCGACAATAATGCCTAAAATCAGTAGAAATGAGAACATCGACAGCATATTTAGCGTTAGGCCGACTCCAGGTAGAATCCATAGTGCCCCCATGTAGGCAACGCCTATACCCAATGCCACCCAAAAGGCTAATTGAGGACTTAAAAACAGCATAAGTACAATGAACACTAACACTAAACCGCCCAGTGCATTTTTGGTCAGCAACGACAGACGACCTTCAAAGAGCACTGAATAGTCTCTCCAGGTGTCCATTTTAAGTTCATCGGGTAAAAACGCGGCGCCCGTTGCCACATAGTCTTTAACGGCTTTGGTGGTGGCCATAACGTCCGGATCTTCGCCGACGCTTATGGCCAAAAATATGGCCTTTTTGCCATTAAAGCGCGTCACAGCGTTGCGTTCTTCAAAAGTATCTCTAACTGTGGCTACATCCCCAATGGTGACCTGCGTGCCGTCATTGCCACTGGTGACAGGGATGCTCTTAAAGTCATCTTCGTAGTAGGCCTGCCCTCTGGTTTGAACTTGAATATCACCACTGTCGGCGCGGATAGTTCCGGCGGGCAAATTAATGGATGTGCGGCGTACTGCACCGACCACATCATCAAAAGAAATGCCGTAGCGACGCATATCAATTTCAGAGAGTTCTATATCAACTTGCGGCTGTCGAACGCCCCAAACTTCGACGAAATCTACGCCGCGCATGCCTGCAAGGTCATCGCGAATACGCTCGCCATACTCTTTGAGTACCCGTTCATCAGCATCGCCAAATAGGGCGATTCTTATGACTTCTTCACGCTCTACAACTTCAGTAACGATCGGCCTTTCTGCGTCTTTTGGGAAGGTGATAACAGCATCGACACGGCTCTTGATATCATTGAGCATTTTGGTCATTTCATAGTCGGTATCAACTTCAACTGTGACAGAACCGCGCCCTTTACGAGCCTCTGATGACAAGCTTTTGATACCTTCTAAATTATAAATAGCCTCCTCAATGCGGACCACTATTTGTTCTTCAACCTCTTTTGGACCCGCTCCTGGGTAGGGCATGTTAACGGTAATGTAATTCACTGAGATTGAAGGAAAGACCTCTTTACCAATGCCATAGGCTCCAAAAAAACCACCGATGACAATCATAATCATCAGCAGGTTTGCAGCGACTGGATTGTTAACGAACCAGCGAATTGACGCGTTCAAAGGACCGTATCCTCAGCAGATGACTGATTTTTGACCAGCTGCTGCTCTTTTGGTGCCACTTTCATACCAGCGATGGCCAGCGGTATACGCGAAGAAACGATTCGTGTCCCAGGGGTAACACCCACCGCGGTTATGCTATTAATGTCAGTCTGAATCACTGAAACTGTTTGATAGCTAACCTGGTCATCTTGGTTGAGCACAAGAATTTGATTGCCCTTGTAGACCGCATCCTTGGGTATGGTGATTGCATTAGCAATGGTTTTTCCCGAGATCTCCGCCTGCACAAAAAGCCCTATATTTAGTGGCGGCCGATTAGCTGAAAGATCAGCTTTGAACGGGTTTTGTATTTCCGCTACTGCGTAGGTCATTCTGCTTTCAATATCGATTGAGGCATCCGTTCGAACGATCTTGCCCTGCCATTGATAGCTCTGCTCACCGACGCTACTACTCAAGATAACGCTGGGATAATTTACTGTCTGACTATTCTGGAAATTGGTGGGAAGCTGGATTAAGGCAGCCTGCCTGTCTGAGAGCGGCAGGCGCACCTCGACGATATTGGTGCTATATACCTTAGCGATCCGTGCCCCTGGATTTACATATTGGCCAAGATCAGCAAATATTTGCCGAATACGGCCCGGAAAGGGCGCGCTAATAGCAGTGCGATCAAGATCTAAGCGAGCTTTATTTAAATCGGCTTGAGCAGATTCAAGCGAGGCTTGGGCTGAATTCAACTGGGGTTGCCGCAAAAATAGAGCGTTTGCTGTTTTGTCGTCAAGCTCCCGCCATTCGCGTTTGGCCTGCCGCGAGCGACCGAGTTCTAGGGCCACCTGCTCTTGAGCTTTGGCCACCTGAGCCTTGGCACGGGTGACAGAAAATTCATAGTCGTCAGGTTCAATCTGCAGCAGCATTTCGTCGGCGTTAAAAAATCCGCCGTTTGCGTACTGACTGGCCACGGCCACAACCCGCCCGGCAACCTGAGAGACTAGATCGATTTCTCGTTTCGGAGCAACAGTTCCCTGGCTAAATATGGTTACCGCAAGGGGCGCAGGCGCAGCGATAATGACTTCAACTGGAAGCAGAGGCCGGCTTGCGCGAGGCTCTCGCTGAGGCTTTGGTTTCAGCATGGCTAGGGAAGTAATCATCAGCAAGCCAAGCACTAGGACGATTAGTGTCACTAATCCTTTGCGACTTAATACGGGCATTTCATTTAAACCTTTTTTAACAGTGGCCGAAATGATCTTCGTTCCTGCCACAGACAACTAATTTGCGATTCACCAGGGTATCTAAAACGCCTTACCACCTAAAGCGTTGACGCTTTATGATCATTAATTATTTGAGCGGTTACTGTGTCGTTTTTACGCAAGATAGCACCGCTTAGATTTATTTAGCTTGACTGTAGAGGCTGGGAATCATCTTGCTCAGAGAGGTCATTAAATACATCCTTGTCTAGCATGCCTTCGCTATTAGCCACGACCGCGGTCACCATGCCGTCGCCAGATACATTGACGACAGTTCGCATCATATCTAGCAAGCGGTCAACGCCGATAATCAAGCCAATGCCCTCGACAGGTAAGCCAACTTGCTGCAAGACCATAGCTAAAGTAATTAACCCTACACCCGGCACCCCGGCAGTGCCGATGGACGCTAATGTGGCGGTCGCAACAACGGCTAGGTACTCGCCCATTGTCAGATCAAGACCATAGGCCTGAGCAATAAAGACTGTCGCAATGCCTTGCATAATTGCAGTGCCATCCATGTTTACTGTTGCTCCCAAAGGAACAGTGAACGAAGCAATTGAATTGTGCGCGCCGACTCTTGTTCGAGCTACATTTAGAGTGATTGGCATCGTTGCATTACTAGATGAGGTGCTAAAAGCGAATAATAATGCTGGGCGCATGTTTTTAAATAGAGTCATTGGATTTAAGCGGGTAAGTAGAGCAAATATACTGGTATACACAACGCTGGCATGGAGAAATAGAACGAATACAATCGTGCCAAAGTACAGCGCCAGATTAATAATGGCTGAGAACCCTTGGCTGGTAAATAATTTCGCCAACAGGCAAAACACCCCATAAGGGGCAAGGTTCATCAAAATAGATACCATTCTCATAATGACATCACTAATCATCTGGCAGCCGCGCAAAACGGTTTTTCCAGAATCACCCGCCTGCAATATAGCAACGCCGACTAGAATGGCGAACACTATAACTTGCAACATATTACCCTCTACCATTGCCTGAAATGGG